>VFQP010001667.1_pt1 | contig 28285 bp, 34 predicted proteins | sample 3512351 | NCBI WGS metagenome assembly VFQP01 (sample SAMN10412372, study PRJNA504923) | tailings metagenome | isolation source: Relicate 1 Philex TSF1 revegetated site | place: Philippines: Tuba, Benguet | collected 2017-08-29
CCAAGACGAGCGCACTGCCGGAGCATTGCCTCCATCGCCGCGCGTGCTTTGACCAAGTTGGTGTGAAGGGCACGACGCACGTGCGTTGAGTGCCCCTTCGCCGCATAGAAAGGGACGCCCAGGTACACAAACTGTATGCAGGGTGCCCTCGGCCAATGGCTCTCTGGAGGACAGTGGGATTGCTTGGGCAGAGCTGTCGTTCGCAGATGTTGATGTGCCTGCCCCGCGGTTTGCTGCTGGCCCGCAGGAGTTTGACTTGACCGAGTGGCTGGCCCTGAAGGAGGGCGAGGACGTGGAGGACGGAGCCGCGCTGCTGCGGGCGGTGCGCTTCGACCTGCGGCGGCTGTGGGAGACGGGCTGCCTGCCCGCCGACGGCCGGGACCGCGCGGCGCGGCCGGGCCGCTTCAACTTCACGGTGCGTTCGCGCGCGGCGTGCTCGGCCCCGTGACGGCAGTCATGCACGCTCTCAGGAGCTTGCCGTTTGCGCTGGCACCTGGGAAGCACGCGATGGGGCGCTCGCTCGGACCGCTGTGCCGACGATGACGCAGATGCTCGAGGGGCCAGAGCACCGCTGGTGGCCGCACTGGTCGTCCAGCCCCAGCGACGCCTTCCAGCCGCACCGCCTGAGCGACCTCACCGCCGCCTTCCACGCAGGCAGGTGGCGAGAAGGAGGTCACCGAAGAAGCCCTCCCTGTTGTGTGCCTTCACGAACAAGCGCGTACTTGGGGACTCCGACTCGCTGCCTTTCTCGTCATTTGTTGCTGGACACAGGCGGCGGCGGCGGGTCCGCGGCGACCGCTGGCGCGGGCACGCTAGCCCGCGCCTGCCCGGCCAAGCTGAGGCGCCTGCTGTCGCAGTTCCGGGAGCGGCTCCACGGCGCCGCCGACGGCGACGACGACGAGGGCGCGGCGGGCCCTCGGCTGCAGCTCAGCGTGCGCCTGGTGACGGGCGGCGCGCCGCTCTCCCGCTGCGCCTGCCACGACTTCTGGTGGCCCACCGAGGGCGACGGCGCGGTGGTGGCGGCGGCGGCGGCAACGCAGGGCGCTGCCCCGGCGGTGGTGGCGGCGGAGGGCGCTGCTCCGGCGCAGGCGCGGCACTTTGACGTTGTGGACGTGGGGTGCTTGGTGGTGGAGCGCGAGGGGCTGCTGCCGCTGCTGCTGGTGGCTGGCGCGCGGCTGGCGCGTCACGCCGGCGCGCGGCTGCGCGTGCCCGTCGTGCGCTGGGCGGCGGCGGCGGCGGCGGCGGCGGGCGGCGACGGCGGGAGCGGGCAAGCGTGCACCAGCCTGCACGACTACGTCTTCAAGCGGTGTGTGCGCGCGCCCGCCGCCCCCCCCTCCCCGTGCTCCTCTCCCCTCGCGTCTGTCTGGGCAGTCACGCGTTCACGGCCACGCCAGCGCTGGCAGAGCGTTGCCGTGGATGGAGGATTGTGCATCGGCACGCGTCAACCGCGCCTCTCACGTCAAACGCGCCTCTCACGTCAAACGCGCCTCTCGCGCCTCTCACGTCAAACGCGCCTCTCACGCCGCCTGCAGGGCGCTGCACCCTCTGGACCCCCGCATGCTGCCCACCGTGCTGGGCCTCCGCCTCCTCAACCACCCGCACAAGGGCGCCGACCGGCCCCTGGACCCCTCCTCCTTTTCCTCCTCCTCCTCCTCCGCCGCCGCCGCCGCTCCCGTCTCCGGTGCGCCGCGCGCCGTCCTGCCAGCCGCCTCGCACGTCGCCGAAGCGCCACACGCGTTTCTGCTGCGTTGCGCACGCGCAGCCGCCGCCGACGACGACAGCCGCGCTCTCCGGGGCGGCCGCCGCGCAAGCCCCGACGTGCGCGTGCTGGCCTTTGCCCCCACGCACACCTACCTGGAGGAGCGGATCGAGGCGGCGAGGCGCGGCGAGGGCCAGGCGGCGGTCCCCACGGCGGCGTCAGCCATCCCGACGCTCACATTGCGAGCGGACCAGCAGAGGCAGTACCAGCCCGAAATCGTCGGGCAGGTGCGGTGGGGCGGTGCGGCGTGCGCGCGCGCGCCTGCGTGCGGCGTTCCCGGCGCTGGCCTCGTCGCGTGCGGGGCGCCGCTGGGTTGTCGAGGTGCGACGCGACGGGTGCAGGTCCGTTGCCCACGCCGCCTTTTGCGTGCTTTTCCTCGCCTCGGCGCGCCGCCGCGTGCGCGGTCAAGTGGGCTGCCGTCAGCCGCCAGCCAGAGCTCTGGCGGTTTCCCTGAGCCGGCGGCGCTCGCTCCGCCGGCGCGCGACACTGCGCTTGCGAGGCTGCGCGTCCTGAGTGCATGCCCGCCTCGCAGCCCGCGTCGCACAGTCTGGCCAGCCACGCTGGCGATGCCGCTGCGTGGGCGGCATCGCGTCTGGCCCCCCTGCTTGCACGCAGGACCACGTCCCGCCCCTCCCTCCTCCCCCCGCTCCACCTCACCACCCCAATCGCACGCCGCGCTCCCACCCACCCCGCCCGCCTGCAGGACGCCCGCGAGACCTCCAGCCCCTCCCTCCTCCCCCCGCTCCACCTCAACGAGCTCCTCAGAACCGCCGGCGGCGCGCCGCTCCGCTTCCGCCTCCCCGCCGCCTCCCCCGCCGCCGCCGCCGCCGCCGCCGCGCCGGCGCGGCTCGCCGACCCCTGGCCGCCCCCCGCGCTGCACCGCTACGCCGCCACGCCGCACACCTCCGCTTGGCTGCTCTGCGCCATGTGCGCCTTTGCCCGCGTCACCCTAAGCCCCATGCTAGGGCTGGAGGCCGCCGGCGACCCGATCGTCTTTGCGGCGGCGGAGGCCATGGTGCGGGCAGAGGCGGCTCTGCGGCCGGGCGGCTCTGTGGCGGTCGACACTGCCGCGCTCAGCTTTGAGGCGTTGCGGGCGCTGGTGCCGCCGCTGCTGCCAGAGGAGCTGCGCACCGCCTTCCTGGCGGGCGTGGACCTGCTCAGGGGGTCGCTGCTGGCGAACGACCTGTGGGTGAGTGGAGGTGAAGGGAAGGAAAGGGAGAGGGTATGGAGTGGGGGGGTAAAGGCAGGCGCGGGCGTGACTTGCTGATGGCTTGTGGGGTGAGTGGAGCTGGAGGGAAGGAGAGCGAGAGGGCGCTCTTGAGGCGGGCCGAGGGGGCTGCTGGTGGCCAACGACCTCTGGGTGAGTGTGGCGAGGCAACGCGGCGGGGGTGCGTTTCCTCGGGGAGGGGGCTGGCTCGTGTTAGGAACTCCTGCGGTGGGACGCCGCGCTTGCGGGCAGCCGCCACGCGACAAAACCCTTGGGCGCCTTGCTACGCTCGCGTGCCCAGCCCACCCTCGTCGTGCTTTGCCCGTGGCACGCGGCCGCGCCCTTGACGCTCCTCGCGCCGCCTTTTCCCCGGTGCGTGCAGCGCGCCGCGGCGAACACCCCCGGCGGCGGCGGCAAGGCCAAGCGCAAGCACGGCGCCTCCGCTTCGTCGTCGTCGGGCGGCGGCGGCGGCGGCGGCGCGTCCGCCCCATCCGTGCAGGTGCGGCGGAGGCTCACTGCGTCGACGGCGGCAAACGGCCCTCAGACAAAGCCGCGGCCCGCGGTGCGAGCCACGCGCAGCACCGGCGCCATGGCCGTGCATCACCATGGGATATCCCGATCTCGATCCAAGCGCCCAGGCCCCGCCAGCCAGCGCCACCACCGCCGCGGGCTGCGCTGCGACACCGCCCCGTCGTGCAAGCAGCACACACACGTTGAAGGCCTGGTGCCTGTTGGCTGTGTTCCCTTGGGTCGCTTGCCTGATCATCTTTGATCAGGCGCTGTCTTGCCCGTGAGCGGCTGTGCCGCGGGACGTCTGATTTGCCCAGCAGCTGGGCCCCGGCCCTGCCGAGGTATCCAAACGGATGCAGAATCCCCCCCCCCACACACACACACACGCACACCGCGCCAGCGGGCCGACGTCCTCAGCAGCACCAGAGCGGCCACGCTGCCGCTGCTCCCTGTGCTGCGCCCCGCCCCCCGCCCCCCTCCCCCCGGCCCCGCGCAGGTCATCCGCGTGACGGCGTTCCTGCCCGAGGTGCCCGCGCCGCCCGCCGCCGCGCCCGTCGCCGCGCGCCTGCTGCGCGTGGTGCTGCTGCCCGCCACCCTGCCCGCCTTGTTGAAGGACGACGGGGCCGAGGGCGCAGACGTCGAAGCCGTGTGCGCCGCCATGCACGGCCAGCTCTGCCGGTGGACGCTCGACGTCGCGGAGGACAGGCGGCACGAGTGGCGCGAGGTGCCCAAGGCCCTGGAGAGGGACGTCTTGCGCATCGCGATGCTGCCGGACCTGTACGGGTGCGTCTTGCGTGCGTGTGCCGGCAGTGTCGTCGCTGCATGGCATGCCTGACGTGGCGTCGCGGTGCTGGAGCCTGCTAGCGAAGGATCGCCAGCCAGATTGAGTCAGGCAAATTCTGCGTGCGTGCGTGCGTGTGGGATTTGCTTCTGTTCGGACATCTCGCCGGGGGCCGGCGCGTCAGATGTCTCGCAGCGCGAAGGCGAGCGAGCCAGAGCACACGCACAGGTGCAGAGACGCGTTTCCCACCACCCACCGCGTGCCCTCCGCAGGAACCCGGTGGGCGGCGCAAACGCGCGCACGCACGCGCAGGCGCTGTTCGAGTTCGGCAGCGACGCCGACGTGCACCTCCTCGACGAGCTGCGCGTGGGCGAGCAGTCGCGCCCAGCGCCGGGGCCGCCGGGCCTCAAGGAGGGCGGCGCGGCGCCCGCGGAGCAGCGGCGCTACGGGCGGGAGGTGGAGTTTCACCTGCCCGCGGAGTGGGCGAGCCGGCTCGCCCCGCCAGAGGTGCGTCGAGTTGGGGGTTGCATGGAGGGCGCCGGGGCCGTGAGGGCGAGAGGGCGGTACGGGCGGGAGGTGGAGTTTCACCTGCCGGCTGGTTGGGCGGGCCGGCTCGCCCCGCCAGAGGTGCGCTCGCGGCGACGCTTTTTTGATGGGGCGCACGCAGGGCAGGGGAGGAGGCGCTGAGCGCGCGAAGCGCTGCTGCGCGCACGCGTGGGATTTCTGCGTCTGTTGGGGCACTTTTGAGGGGCCGGAGCCCAGCTACCCTCTGTGTGTGTGTGTGTGTGTGTGTGGGGGGGGGGGGGCGAGGAGCGAGCGCGCGGCTGCGCGACTCCAGCGGAGCGGAGTGTTTGTGTGTCGAGCTTTACGTCTGGTGGAGCCATCTCTGGCAAGCAGATGGTCATGTCGCAGACCGCATTTCTGCGCACGCGGCACGGGTGCTGGTGCCTCACTCGGCTAGACCGCCACACTGGCACCCCCCCCAAGCCACCAGTCAACGCCCATACGGGCGGTGAGTGTTTGTCTGCCGTGTGCGCCTCGTGTGCGCCGTCCGCAGCAGCGCCGCGCCTCCTCCCGGGCCCACACGCCCATGCTGGTGGTGGTCATCGACGTGACGGCCAGGCGCAACCAGGTGGGGTTTCTCGGGGTAGCGTTAGGGTGGGATAGGGTTGGAGATGGGACCGCAGCCGACACTGTGAGCTGAGCCTGCTGCTCCCGTGCAATCACCCGCGCTGCCTGTGGCAACGCTCCCGTCGCACAGGTGCCGATTGTGATGGGCCCAGCCATGCTGCACACGGCCAAGTGGGAGCTGGCCACGCCGCACCCCGCGCTGGCCCGCTGCCTGCTGGCGCGCCTGCCGACCGGGCCGCCGCCGCCGCGGCCTCCTGGCAAGGCCCCCGCCACAGTCAGCCCTGGTGAGAGCGCGCCGTTCCCTTGTTTTCAGTGCCGAAACAAGAGGGGCAAAGGAAACGCGGGGCGCACGCCGCCAGCGGTTGAAAGAGCAGCGGCAAAAGTAAAGCCAGCCAGGGAGCTTCTTGAGCCGCAGGCAGGGCCAAGGTACAGCCAGCCAGGGAGCTCCTTTGAGCCGCAGGCAGGGCCAAGGGAAACCAGCCAGGGAGCTCCTTTGAGCCGCAGGCAGGGCCAAGGGAAAACCAGCCAGGGAGCTCCTTTGCGCTGGTCCAGGCATCGCGGAAACGGGTGTTTGCGTCCCTCCCTCGCGCTGCCTGCTTCACGGCCTCACGCGCAGCAGAGAGCGCAGCATGCGAGCGCGCGCGTGTCAGCAGCAATGAGGACAGAAAGCAGAGAGAGTAACGTGTGCAGAGGGCTGCGCCTGTCACCCCGACTTGCCCGCCTGCCCCTTTGTGCTCTCCCGTGCCCGGCAGACAAGATCATGCTGTGCGGCGTGGTGGAGGTGCGGGACGGGTGGCTGCTCGACGTGCACGTCCCGGCCGTGCCGCGCGCGCTGCGGGAGGCGGGCGTGCAACCGGAGCTGGCGGTGGAGGTGGTGCCGGCGCACCCGTGGTGCGGCACCAGCCACCGGCTGCGGGTGCAGGTGAGGAGAACTGGGTAGGGGGGCGGCGGGCACGGGAGGGGAGGGAGGAGGCGCCTCTTCCCGTGGCCCCCTGCGGGCCATGCTGGTGCTGACCCAACTCTGACCCTGTTCGATGGCCCAAACCGCAAACCCCCTGCAGGCCGTGCTGGGAGGCACCGTCACGGTGGGCTCTGCGTCCGTGGAGCAGCAGCAGCGCAAGTGGCGCCTGTCGCACAAGGAAAAGGCGCTCCAGGCGCGCCTGCAGGAGGCCGTGGGCACGCTCGAGGTGCGCAGCATGGCGGAACCTAGGGCTAGGGCTCGGGTTGGCGGGCCTGGGGGACGCAGGCGCGCCTGCAGGAGGCCGTGGGCAGGTGCGCAGCATGGCGGACCCTAGGGCTCGGGCTAGGGTTGGCAGGCAGGTTGTGCTCACGTCGTGCGGGCCCCAGAAGTTGGCTTGTGGCCCCCAAGCCCACGCGCGCACACTGGATTTTGCTCCTGGGTGCTCCTGGGTGGCGTGTGTTCGTGCGCGCGCGCGCGGCGCAGGTGCTGCTGCCGTGGCCCGTCTCGCTGTGCCTGGGCCTGCCGGATGCGGCGCGCGGCTGGTGCACCACCTCGTTCTCGGTGCTCATGCAGGTGCGCGTTTAGGGTTTAGGGTTAGGGTTGAGTGGAACGGAGGCGCTGGCACCTGTGGGAGGGGAGGCGCTGCAGGCGCCAGAGCGTGGGGGTGGCCTGCGGACCTCTAGCCAGGAGGTCCACACGCCACTGCACTTTGTGAGCCGAGGAAATCGGTTGGGGAGACCAACGTACATGCAATGCAAACCCTGATGCACCGCAGTCGTTTGGCCCCGACCTGAGTATGGCCTACACCTCCGAGATGCACCTGAAGAAGGCGGACGTGAGTGCATTCTTGTGCTGTTTTCCTAGTTTGGGGGGCGCTGCGGCTGGGGTTCCTTCTGGGGAGAAGCGCGCCGCCAGCGTCCGGACCCTCCGGAGTGAAGATGGGGCCAGCGTGGCGCTGCCCGCCGACAGAGGGCAGACGGGCGCCTGGGATACCAGGCGTGGCCTCTCGACTTGCACCTAAAGACCCTGGCAGCGATAATGGCGGCGCCGGCCCGCCGCTGCCGCGGCCCCGCGCTCTTTCCTGCGTCATCCAGTTGCGCGCTGGCTCTCCCCGTTGCCGCGATTGGGAGGGCCAGAAGTGAGCAAGAACGTTTGCGCAAGCGGCGTGTTGGTGTGTTGCGTCTTGACGGCGCCGCAGGTGTTTGAGCGGTGGGCGATGGACATGCAGCCCCTGCCGCACCCGGTCGGTTGGCCGGCGGCGGCGTGCCTTCACCACCACACGCTGCCGCTGATGACGGTGGCGCTGGCCCAGCTGCCAGAGCTCCAGGTGCGTGGCGGTAGCGTGGTGGTAGTGGCAGTGTGGTCGCCAGCGGCAGCGGCGCCGATCGCAGCAAGAACGCGCCAGGGCAGAGCGGGTTAGCAGCAGCTGCCAGAGCTCCAGGTGCGGGGCCACTGGCGGCGGCAGCGACGCCACCAGATCAGTCCATGAGCAGTGCAGGCAGGCGCGACAAACGCACGCCAACATCGGCGCCTGCCCATGTCAGCGGCGGCGCCGAGCGTCCTGATCCTGTCACAGAGGCGGCCGCACGCCTCGTGTTTTTCGCCCGCCCGCGCCGCAGTCCTCCAGTGGGTGCGACGTGGAGCGGCAGCTGCTCCTGGGAGCCAAGCTTGGCAACCTGCCGCTGCAAGGGCCCGACGCCGGCATGTGAGCGCACGCGCGGCGCCCCGACGCGGCCGCCTCCGCCTCCGCCTTGCTGCTGCGTGTCAGTCTTTGCCAAGCCCCCTCGCACGCACCCTGCGTCTCCCGGGACGGGCCACCACAGATCGAAGGGACTGCGGGCTCTTAGCCATCGAGAAATCAGCCGGTGGTGGCGATCAGCCTGTGGTGCGCCAGCCGAGCGCCGCGTCGGCACCCTAACCCTAACCCTAACCCCAGCCCTAACGCGAACCCCTGTGTGAGGCGCTGCGCAGGTCGCTGCTGGCCGCGCCGCAGGACGTGGCGTGGCCAAAGCGCGTGGCCAACCAGCTCTTCCTGCTGCTGCACAGCTTTGTCGTGGCGAGTCCGCGCCAGGCCGTGGCCTTCCTGCACACGGAGGAAGTGTGAGTGCGTGCGTTGGATATGCGTCTGTTTGTACGCCTCGGCGGGCCGGAGCCCAGCCACCGGGCGTGCCAGATGTCTCGCGGCGCAAAGGCACGCGAGCACGACACGCGCGCAGCAGAGTGCGTGCGTGCGCATCTGTCGGCGGAGCGGGCCGCTGCCTGCGCCAAGCAGCAAGGATTGGCGGCGAGGCGGGCACCCGCCCAGGACAAGAGTGTGGGCGGCGGGGCGGTGGAGGCGGTCAGTCGCCAGACGCAGACCGGGGGGCCGTTGCGCGCGGGCCTGCTCGGCGCGCGGACCGGCAGCGAGCGGCACTCACGTTTTCGTCTCCGCCGAGCGGTGGCATGTCTGGCCTTTCGCGATGCTCGCCGTGGAGCGCGCATGTGACGCCGAGAGGCAGGCGCGCGCTGCAGCAATCGCGGTGGGCGTCGCCGTCTTGCGTTGCTTGCCACCTCGCAGGTCTGGGCAGGACGTGGACTCGGGCCTGCTGCTGCGCGTGTGCTCGGACGGCGCGCCGGGCGGCAGCGGCGTGCTGCGGGGCCCGGCTGGCGAGCTGGTGCTCCCTCTGGTGGTGTTTGACGCCGCGTGAGTGCGCGTGTTGCGCCCAGGTTCGCACACACCTCGGCGGGGCCGGAGCCTGACCTGCTGGCTGCGATTAGGCGTCTCGCAGCGCAAGGGCAGGCAGGAACCACCCGCGCGTGTGTGGACTGTGGCACATGCATGACGGGGCGGTGGACCGGCATGGCAAGGCTGCGAGGATCAGCAGTGAGGAAGATTAGGCACCAGCGAAGGCCAGCGCATGTGCCACCGCTCGCTGCCAGGACAGGGACGGCGGCACGGGCGTGTGTTGCGTTCTGAATCTGTTTGGACACCTTGGGAGGGCCGGAGCCCAGCTACCATGCGTATCAGATCGTGTCTCGCGTGCGGCTGCCTTGCAGGCTCGGCATGGGCTTTGCCCGGGAGCGGCTGTGGGCCGACGCGGAGCGCGAGCGCTACGCCCTTGAGCTCATGATCGCTGAGGAGGGCCAGAGGCTCCCGTTCATCCACACAATCAGCTGGCCCGTCCTCCAATGCATGCGCAAGTGAGAGGCGCCCGTGTCTGGCGATGCCGCTGCGCTGGGCTTTGCAGTGCTGAGGGGGGCGCTTGACAGGGACGCCGTTGGCGAGCTGTTTGGCCTCTCGGCGAGGATGTCTGGTGCAGGTGGGGGTTAGGTGGGGGAATCGGTGCGGAACGTTGCGGTTGCGCTTGGATTGCTTGGCGGGGCGTAAACGTGTCCCACCGCAGCGCGCGACCCAACTGAAGTCCTCCTCCCAAAGCATCCTTCGCTTGACAGCCCACCCGCCGGGCTTCGTTGCACCCTGTCCGCCGCATGCTCTGCTCCGTGGGCTGCGCACGCAGGATCCTGTGGGACAACGCGCTGCGCACGGCGCCCACCAAGCAGCAGCTGGCGCTGCTCACGCCCGCCCGTGCGCCGCGCGGCTTCAACAACCCCCGCCGCTCTGCCCACTTTGCCACCTTCATCAGCCCCTCCTACCCCGAGCACCCGGGCGAGCAAGTCGTGAAGGGCGTCGGCGGTACCCCGCCCCGCGCCGCCACCACATCCTCCGCCGCCGCCGCCACCGCCGGTGCTGCCAGCGCTGCCACCGCCGCCGCCAAGGGCAACAAGGGAGGCAGCGCGTTCCGCTTTTCGTTCGACGGGGCCAAGAAGGCAAGCGGCGCCGCTTCCAGCAACAGCAAGACCGCGTTAACGGCCGCGGCGCCCAGCTCCTCGTCCGCTGCATCCTCCAACGGCGGCGGCGCAGCCGCCGCGCCCCCAGGCAAGGCGGCCGCCGCGCCGCGGGACGGCGCTTTCGCCCCGAGCGGCGGCGTCAGTGCAGTGCCAGCGGGCGGGGCGCCGGCGGAGGCTCTGGCGTCCCTTACGCTCGCAGATGCTGGGCCGCCAGCTCGTGACCAGCGGGCGGCTGCGGCGGCGGTCAGCGCGGGCGGCCTGGAGCCCGCCCCGGCGGCGGCGGCGGCGGCGGCGGCGGCGGGTGCGGAGGAGCTGCCGGACGCCTTCACGCTGCTGCGCGAGATGTACGGCGAGGGCGCGGTGGAGGAGATCTGGCGCGAGGTGGAGGAGGTGCACGGCAAGGGCACCGCCGCCGCCGCCGCCGCCACAATGAGCGGCGGCGCCGCCAAGGGCCGCGGCAGCACCGCCGGGGCCCCCGCTCCCGACGCGGCGGCGGCCGCCGGCGCTTCTAGCAGCAGTGCGGTGGCGGGGGCGTGCGCGTGCTGCCACCGGGCGGGCGTGCCGCTGTCGCGGTGCGGCGGGTGCGGGCTTGTGAGCTACTGCGGGCGTGACTGCCAGGTCAAGGCGTGGAAGGAGCACAAGCTCGTGTGCGCGCGCCGGACCGCGTCGTGACGCTTTCCTGTTGCTGCAAGCGCTTTGAACGTTTGAGCGCGTTTGAGGGCGCAGCATCAGAGACACGCCGCCAGAGCCAGTGGAGCAGAGCTCAGGCAAGGGAGGATGATCAGCCAGGAGGAGTTCCTCAAGCTAGTGCGCGACAACCCTTTGCCCGTGGCCGCTCTGACGGTCGCTGCGGCGGTGCTGCTGCCTCTGCTGGCCAGCTACCTGATGGGCGCGGGGGCGAGCAGCGCGCGCGGCGGCAAGAAGAAGCCTTTCCTGGAGCCGACCGAGTACAAGCCGCTGCCGCTGACGGTCAAGGAGTTCATCACGCACAACACCGTGCGGCTGCGCTTCGAGCTGCCGGACCCGCAGCAGCGCCTGGGCCTGCCGATCGGGCAGCACATTTCGTTCAGCGCGAAAGGGCCCGACGGCAAGGACGTGATCCGCTCCTACACGCCCGTCTCGGACGACGACCTGCTGGGCGCCGTCGAGTTTGTCGTGAAGATCTACCCGACGGGCAAGATGAGCCAGGTGCTCAACGCGCTGCAGGTCGGCCAGACCATGCTCATGCGCGGGCCAAAGGTGCGATTGCGACGTGGTGGTGGTGGCGCTTGGGAGGAGGGCCGCGACGAGAGAGGCGCCTTCGAGGACACGCGCGCGGCACGTGCACAGCAGCTGCTCCGCCCCTCTGGCGTGCAATTGGCGTGCGAGCGCAGGGGCGACTCGAGTACAAGCCAAACATGAAGAAGCACATAGGTGGGTGCCCACTGTCCAAGGGGAGGGGGGCATACCGGCGCGTGCGCTCGCCGAGCCTTGTGAGCCAGCCTCCCTCGTCCTGGCTGCACGCATGCCGTGCAGGCATGCTGGCGGGCGGCACGGGCATCACGCCCATGTACCAGGTGCTCAACGCCATCCTCAAGAACAAGTCCGACCGGACAAAGGTAGGCGTGCCTCCGCAGCTGCCCTGGATGGGAGCAGCGCAGGAGAGCAGGTGCACAGCTGTGCACCGGCGCGCCAGGAGGAGGACACCCTGTCCAGGCGCGCAGGGCCCTGTGCGGAGGCAGGGCCCCGCAGCAGCAGCGCACAGTGGCGGTGGCGTTCGCCCTTGGCGAGGTGTCCACCTGCCCACCTGCCCACCCACATTGTGTGCATTGTGGAAATGCAAGGAGCGCCCAAACGCGGGCGTGCGTTCGCCGTCGTCTCTGTCGTTGCATGGCGTTCACGATGTGGTGGCAAGCGTGCTGCAGCCGGCTGGGTGAGCTTGGTGAGGTGTTGTGTGAGTGTGCAGGTGAGCCTGGTCTACGGCAACCTGACTGTGGACGACATCCTGCTGCGCAAGGAGCTGGACGAGCTGCAGGCCAAGCACCCAGACCAGCTCAAGGTGTGTGGGGAGTTGGGAGGTGGCAGAAGGTTCTGCAGCAAGGCGATGAGCTGCAGGCCAAGCACCTAGACCAGCTCAAGGTGTGTGGGCGAGTTGGCGGTGGACGCGTGGGAGGTGGGGCTGAGGTGGGGCTGTTCAGCGGGCCAGCAGCAGGCCAGTGGGCAGGAGCCGAGCTCAACGTTTGTGTGGGGGGTGTCAGCGGGGGCGCTGGTGGGCCAGCGGCAGGCGGGCTGAACAGCCAGTGCAACGCGGGCGCGCTCTGGCTGGCCGCAGCTGATGGCATCCTCAGGAAACGCAGCACCGGAGGGCGCCCAGACGCCGGCGCAGGCGCTGACACCTGCGCGCAAGAGACCAGGTTCCAGGGCGCGGCCTCCTAGGTTCCTTTGCCTCACGCTGCGCGCCCCCGCAGGTCTACCACGTGCTCAACACGCCGCCGGCCACGGGCTGGAGCATGGGCTCCGGCTTCATCACCACAGTGAGTGGAAGCGCATGGTTCCGCACTTGAAGCATCAGGCTCGGAGGGGGCTTGGCACAGCGCCAACCTCGCCCCACCTCGCCCACCACTGGCGTCGCCTTCTCTCTCTTTCCTCCTGGTGTGCACCTTGCATCAACGGAACGCTTGCCCGGTGCTTGATCAACCACGCAGGACATCATCAAGCAGCAGCTTCCGCCGCCGGGGCCCGACACGCTGGTGCTGCAGTGCGGGCCCGGGCCCATGATCAAGGCCATGGAGGGGCACCTCACGGCGCTGGGCTACGCGCAGGAGATGCAGTTCTGCTTCTGATCTTGCGAGCGCCCGCGCTTTCGCCCTGCGTTCCTCCGAGGGCAGGAGATGCAGGTCTGCTTCTGAGAGGGGGAGAGCACGCATGGAGCAACGCCCTGCGTTCCTATGCGGGCTGCGGGCTGGTGGCTAGCGCGTGGCCTGCTCTGTGACCGCGCAGCGACTTTTGGGTGGGATTTGGTGCATTGGGAGGCGTCCGGATGCTCTCGGTCGTTCACTCCCTTTCGTTTGTTCGCCTATTGAAGCTGCGAGGTGGTGCCTGCGGCGGCGAAAGAGTTACCCTCGGCCTTCTAGGATCTGCAAGTGGAACACGTAAGCCGTGGCCGTCGCTCTCTTCCAACGCAGCAGCGTGGGCAGCACGAGCAGTGGAAGCTACAAGACACGAGAGCACACTCTCTGGAAAGCGGAACCGCCACCATCAGAGCAGCTGTGGTCGCGACGCTGCGTCAACCGGGGGGCCTGCACGACGGGCCAACGAAATGCCTGCAGTCTGTCTCACGCTCTCCTCATTTCCTGCTCCTGCTCATCTGTGCACTGGGGATGCGGCGTGGGCCCTCTCTCCCGCCAACAACCTGACCCTAGCAACCGCGTCATCGTTCAGGCGGAGGCCCTGCGGCAGTCCTAAGCGAAGCCTCTCGGAAGCAAGGCCGCTACTGCATGTCCTTGGGCGCCTGCCAGTTGTTGGTCGCCCTCCACAGCTCCACCGCGCTGCGCAGCGTGTGGTTGGGGTACAGCACGTGGCTCGTCAGCCGTTTCTTGGTGCTGGGCGACACCAGGCTGCCTGCGCGCGCTCACACGCACACACACATCGCCGCCTGATCTTTGCTGTCTTGCCCGTGAGCGGCTGTGCCACGGGACATCTGATACGCCCAGTAGTTGGGCTCCGGCCCCGCCGAGGTATCCAAACAGATGCAAAATCCCACACACACACATGCACGCGTGAGCAAGTCGCCATCCTCTTGTGCCCTGCCACGGCAACCGAACTGTCCCACGTGCTAATCCGCACGACGGCAGCACACTCGCGCGCAGCGCCACCTCGGTGCGTCGGCCGCGCCTCCATCGCACCCGCTGCGGCCCCACCGCAGCACCAAACGCCCCGCCCGCAACCCCCACCCACGCACCTGACTCAATGTGCTTCTCGATGGCCACGCGCTCGTAGCTGAACCCGTCCGACGCCACCACCGGGTCCCGGAACACCCGGCACGTCAGCGGGCACACGTAGCAGTCGGGCACCGGGTGCTCGCTCAGCTCCGTGTGCTGCTGGCTGGGCGGAGGCGCCGCCGCCGCCGCCGCCGCTGCCGCTGTCGTCGCCGCCGCTGGCCCCGACGAGGACGGCGGCGACGCCCTCGCGCCCCGCCCCATGCCGCTCATCTGCTGCGGCCCCGGCGCCACCAGGCCACCCTCGGCCTTGGCGCCGCTCCCGTCGCCGCCCTCACCGTCCGCCAACGCCCGCCGCGCTGAGTCGTAGACCGCCACCAACCGAACCAACCGCTTGATGGACAGCCGCGGCGGCGGCGGCGGCGGCGGCGGCGGCGCGGCGGCGCCGGCCGCCGCTTGGTGCGGCCCGCTGCCCTCGCGGTGGAGCGCGCCGGGCGCCGCCGGCTTGCCGGGCGTGGCAGGGCCCGCCTGCGTGCGCCGCACCCGCGTGACCTGAGAGTGAGGCGTCTTGAAGCGTTTCTTCCTGGCTCTTGCCACCGCCCCCGGCAGTGCACGCCTCAGCCCCGCCCAGGTGTCCAGACAGATGCATGCTCCCACGCACAACCGAGCGCCCCTCTCACCTGCAGGCTGCTGGGCTGCGTGGCGACGCTCGGGATGGCTAACCCTACCCCAAACCCTAGTCTGGACCTGCAAATCAACACCGCTCACGTGCAGGCCGCTCGGCTGCGTGGCGACGCTCACGCTGCCCTCCTCTGTGCCGCCGTCGCCGCTCACGCTCGTGATGCTGCTGTCGTCGTCCCCGCCCTCCTCCTCCTCCTCGTCCTCGTCGTCCTCCTCCTCCTCCTCGTCGCCGTCCTCCTCCTCCTCCCCCTCCCCCCCGCCCTGGCTGCCGCCGTAGTCCGCCTGCGTGCTCCGAGCGCCCCGCCCGCCCGCCGGCCCCTCCTCCCCTCCGCCCGCCCCTCCCAAACCCCCCGCAGATGAGGGCGACGGCAGCGCGCCCGCCTGCCCAGAGGAAGATGCCTTGCGCGAGTGGCGGCTGCCCGCCTTCCCTCGCCGCCGGCTGCGGCCGCCCCGGCTACCAGGCTCCGGCGAACCCAGCGCCGTCGACCCGCCTTCCGCGACCTCCCCGTTCGCCCCTGCCGCGCCGCTGTGGCCGCCCTGCTGCCCGCTCCCTGACGCCGCTGGCTGCTGCTCCTGCTGCGGCTTGGGGGCGGCGGAGGCGGCGGCGGCGGCGGCGGAGGAGGAGGCAGTCAGCTCGCCGTTCGCGGCGGGTGGCTGCTGCTCCTGCGTGCGCCGCGCGTGGATGCGCTGCAGCTCCACGATGACCGAGTCGGGGTTTAGGGCCTGCAGCATGAGCGGCGCGTCGTGGCGGCGCGAGGCGGCGATCTTAAATGGCGTGTTGCCGTAGGCGTCGGTGGCCTGGCGGGGGTCGGGGTAGGAGGGCTGCCGCTTGACGGCGCGCACGTACGCCTCCATGATCACCACCTGTGCTCACGGCGCATGGTCGGAGGGCTTAGGGCTTTGCTAGGGTAAGGGGCAAGCAGTCGTTGCGCAAGCAAAGGGGGGAGGAAGCGGCGTGGCCAACGGCGGTGTGTGGATGGGCACGAGCATGACCCTGAGCCCTAGCAATGCCCTAAGAAGTGCATGGGGGCTTACCACGGCGCTCTGCTGGCCCTTCATGGCGGCGAGGTGCAGCGCGGTGGTGCCGTGGTTGCAGGGCATGCTGCTCTCGTAGCAGTCTGCGGGTTAGGGCACACGTGCGCATGCGTCGAGGGTGGGTTGGGTTAGGGTTAGGGTTGGCGAACGTGCGGTGTGTTGCGGCGGGGCGTTGTCGATGCTGCTGCCCACACCCGCGCAGAGCTGGACTACTGCGGAGCAACCGCACGACGCCTGTCGATGGCTTCCACCACCTCCCATGCAATGTCCAGGCGCACCTGCCGTGGTCTTGGCCAGAATGTGCGCGCCGGCCTTGAGCACCGCCGCCAGCCCGTCCAGCTGCCCCGCCCACGCCGCCAGGTGCAGCGGCGTGCGCCCGTACAGCACGTCGCCCGCGTTGAGGAACCTGCAAAGCCCTCACGCCCATGCAACACCACCCCCAAACCCTCGCTCAGCGCGCAAGCCGAACCACCGCCACCAGCGCACCGTCCAACGCAGCCCGCGACGCCCACGGGCCGCATCAGGGTTCAGCTTGTGGTTAGGGTTTGCGAGGGCGGTGGGACGCTCACGAGAGGAGGGCGGGGTCGGCGGGGCGGGCGGGCCCCTTCTTGCCCCAGAGCCCAGCTTTCTTGAGGAGTAGGAGGGTGCAGCCACCGCTTGGCGCCAGCGCGGCGTGGTGCAGCGCGGTGAATCCGTCGCGGTCCATGCCGCCCACCGAGGCGCCGAGCGCGATGAGCAGCTGGGCGCAGGCAAAGTGCCCGCCGCGGCACGCCAGCATGAGCGGCGTGCGGCCCTGCGCGGCGGGCGTTTGGACACGCACGTGTGTGGTGGGAGCGTTCCGCACCGCACGAAACACGCAATAGGTCAAGTCAGGTCTTCTTCGCGAGGGCCGCCAGCCAAGGTGGGCCTGTGCTGAGCGGCCTCTGCGTCCCTCTGGCTTCTGATTGCATCGCCAGAGTCAGGCACCCCACAGGACGCCTCGCTGAAGTGAAGGCAGGGAGGGGCAAGACCTTTGACCTTCACGTCCCTCGTGGTTGATGGCCTCGCCCTATCACATGCCCAGCACTGATTCAGAATGCAGTCCGTGAGGTCGCACGACCCGCCCTCACCTTTGCGTCCTCCTGGTCAACGGCCTCACCCGTGCCCGACGAAATGCATCTTCACCCCCAAAGGAAAGAATGAGAGCTTCACCTTTGCGTCCTCCTGGTTGACTGCCTTGCCGGTGGGATTGAAGGTGTTGGAGAGCGCCGAGCGCTGCGACACGGCCGCCAGCCGCTCCAGCGCCTGCACGTGCCCCTCCTCGGCGGCGCAGTGCCAGGGCGTGCACAGGTCATGGGCCGAGACGGCCCACGCCTGCGAGGGACATGGCGCGGAATGGAGTGTCACGCCTGAGGGCGCGGCGCCAGCCTGTGCTGCTGGCGTGATGCTTGGCGTGATGCGTTCCGCAATGCCTCTCAAGGCCTGTGCGGGGCTGGCCACGCCTCTCTGCAGTGCATCAGGCCGTGCCGGTGCTTGCTTGCGTGGGCACCGGCCCCGGAAGCAGGCTGTTGCTGCTGCCGGCGTGGATGCCAGACGCACGGCACAGAAGCAAGCGCAGCGCCAGCATGGCCCCGCAGCGCTGAATCACGCTGACGATCACGTTGACGATGTGATGGCGGGCGCGCGGCTGGTTGCGGCGTGCGCTCCGGGCAGACGCGCGGGAGCACTCCCCACCGAAACAGCATCATGCCACGCCGCAAGCAGCCAGCTGTGAGCATCGCGACGCGACCCAGCACCGTGCGTGGAGGTGAGCAAGCGCTTGGGGAGAGAGGTGCGTGCCCACGCGGGGGAGGTGCATCCCGCCGCGCTTCCCCTTGGCCCAGTGTGTGCACGCCGTGCGCTGCGGCCTGTGGAGTGCGTCACGGTAGGATGGCGCCTCGCGAATCCAACGACAGGCTCACCAGCGCGGGGTTCTTGTCCAGGAAGAGCGTGAGCAGCTCCGTGTCGCCCGCCCGCGCCGCGTTGATGAGGAAGAACCCGTCAGAGGGCGTGAACTTGCTGCCCGCGGCGTGCTGCGACCCCGCGACGAGCCCATGGGACGGGTGGTGCACGCCGCTGCTGCTGCCAGCGGTTAGGAGCGTGCCCGGTGCCGTGCCAGAGTGCTGCTGCTGCACCCCATTCACCGCCAAGGCTGATGTCGTGGTGCCCATCGCCCCGGTGGCCCTCTCCTGGCCCCTGCAGCGCTCTGCGGTGCACTACACGCGGCATGGGAGGCAGGCCCTGATTCTGTGGGTCCGCGCGCAAAGCGCTCTGCGCGCGCCATTCCGTGCGCGTGCGCGTGCGCACACACCCAGCGCTCCGCCGCCCCTCGCCCGCCCCCGTTCGGCAGTCGGGGCGGTGCGCGGCAGGCGGGTCAACTTTCAAGTGGCGTGCGGCACGGCAAAGCAGCAGCAGCAGCAGCAGCAATGGCGGGTCCTGGAGCGCTTGACCGCAACGAGGAGCTCTTCTTCGAGCAGGTCTCGCCGTCGCTGCTGCGCAACAAGGCGCTGCGCACGTACCTCTCGTCCTACACGGCCAAGGAGTGGCCAGAGGCGCTCAAGCTGACGCTGCTCTACGGCCTCCTCGCGCTGTGCAAGCGCCACCCCGGCAAGCAGCTCAGCGTGCAGGAGCTGCGGGAGGTGGTGGCCGGTGCGTCGCGCGGGCGCCCTCTGCACGCCACGACGGCCGCGCACACAGCGCATTGGCTGCGACTCTGCAGGCCGCACACACCTGTGCAGCAGCACCACCTTTCGCGCATGGTTGCGTTCACGATCCCTTTCCATGCCGCGCTGTTCTGCAGGAGTGCACGTGGCGGCGACCTTGGAGGACGCCCTGCCCGACGTCACCAAGGAGCTGGACCGCCTCCAGCACCAGCTCGTCGACATCACCTCCGACCTCTACAAGCCCAGCCAGGCGAGTGGGGACCCAAGGTGCTGCAGCTGCTGCTTTTGTTCGCCTCGTCGGCTCGCAGGGGTGGGCTGCTGTGGGGCCGAGAGGTGAGGCCACCCGTGACCCGTGGTCCATGCGTGGCGTCTGCAGGCCGGCGCGGCGCAGGCGCCGCGCCGGAGCTCCGCCGCCAGCGCCTTGCCGGCTCCACCGCCAGGTGAACGGCGGCGCTGCTTCGTGTCGCATGCAAGAGCAGGGGCAGCAGCGCCCTGTGGAGGAGGAAGCGGAAGAAGACAGGGCTCTGTGACGTGCGCACGAGCTTCGCTTCGCAGAGCCTGCCGGCGGCCTCTCCGCCACGGGCGCCCGCTCCCTCTTCACCACCCAAGACCCCCAGGACGACTTCGCCCTGGACGCCCCGCCGCCGCCGCCACCGCCGCCGCCGCCGCTGGCCCTGACGCAGCGCGCGCGGCCAACCGCCTCAACCGACGCCCAACCGCCGACGCCGGCGCTCACGCTGCGGCCCTCGGGGCTGCCGCCCGCCGACGACGCGCCCAAGCCCTCGTCGTCGGGGCTTGCGCATGGGGGCGCGGCGGAGGGCGGCGGCGGCGGCAGGCGGACGCGGCGGCAGAGCTTGCCCGTGGTGGTGCTGGCCAAGCCGCCGTCCACGTGGCGGGACGGCGATGATGAGAGGACGTGGTCGCCGCCGGGGCGCAAGCGCAGCCCTGGCAGGGCTAGGTCCCCCGACGGAGGTGAGGCGGGGCGAGGGTGCTGCGCACTTGCGTCTCATCCTTTGCTGCCGCTCTGCCTGCCGCCGTCTCTCCCGCTGACGTGCGTCCGAGGCAGCTGGGCCCGCAACAGACGGTTGCAGGTCGCGGTCAGCAGCTGCTAAACGCCTTGAGGCAGGGATCGGGAGAGCGGGAGGCGTGCGTTCCGTGACCGCCGTTGCCATTGTCTTGTCACGCAGTGCCGGCGCCGGCGGGGCCGGTGTACCCCGCGTGGTGGGGCGACGGGAGCGACCCTCAGCGGCCGCCGGGCCCCCGCCTGACGACGCAGCCGCCGGCGCACGAGGCCGCTGCGGCCGGGCGGGCGGCCGCGGGTGGCGTGCCGCGCCTGGCCTACTCGCTGCTCCCTGACTTTGTGAGTTTGGGCGGTTTCTTTTGGTTTCTTTCGGGCTTTTTTGCGTGGCCCAGGTGCCACCCATGACTGAAAAGGTCAGGCTGAGGTCTGACCTTTATGATCAGCTTGGAACGGAGACCTGTTGTTTTGCTTCCTCTTTGCTGTTCGTTCCTTCCCAGGCCCCGCTCTACCAGGACGACCTCGTGACCTCGCAGTACCTCGACGTGCCGTCCAGCGGTTATGGCCAGCAACCGCCAGCAACCGCCGCCCACGTGGCGGCGCCGCCGCCGCTGCCCTCGCACCCCTTTGCGCCTCCCCCGCCGCACCCGCCAGGGCTTGCGCATGGCGCGCAGCCCCTGCCGCACCCGTTCGCCACGCCGCCGCCGCGCCCGCCGCCGCCGCCCGCCGCCGCCCCGCCCCAGCCGCCGCGCACGTCCTCGCCCCCCGCGCCGCCCCTCCACGGCTACGCGGCCCAACCGCCCGGCAACCACCAACCGCTGGGGCAGATACTCTACGCCCTAATGCCCTCGGGTGTCATGATGCCGGTGATGGTGCCGCAGGCCGCCCCCGCCCCGGACAAGAAGGCCGCCCCCAAGGTGAACTCCAGCGTCCTTTCCTGCGCTGCACTTCCAAGAAGCTCTTGCTGCTTCTGTCCATGTTTCTCCTCCTAATCCCGTCCGTCTGGGTTCCACGGGCCCCTTTTGCTTGAGCCGTTGCCTCTTTTGGCGACGCATGCCCTGCCCTACCCTGCACAGAAGCTCAACCTGTCTGCGGTCGAGTCCCGCATCAAGCAGCAGGTGAGTTAGGGCTTGGGCCGACCCTCATGCATGCGCCGGACCACACGCTCCACGGGGCTCAGACAGCACCCATGGGCTGGGCCCCAGCAACGCGAGTGCGGTTCACGCAATCACGCTCGCCGTGCGCATGCCTGCCCCCGCTCCACTCGCTCAGGTGGCGGCGGACCGCGCCGCCGCGCAGCAAAAGCACGCGGCGCGCGCGCGCGCCATCCACACGGCGCTGCGGGCGGGCGCCGCCATCACGGCCGCCGCGACCACCTCCGGCGCCCGGGGCGGCGGCGGCGGCGGCGCCTCGTCGGGCGCGCGAGACACGCTGCTGCACGTGAGTCGCCGGCGCATGCTGCCTTAGGGTTTAGGGTTCAGGGCTGCCGTCGAGCGCTTTTTGACCCCCTCCTTTCCTGGGGCATTTGCGCTGGATGCGTCCCCCCGCACACGCACTGCTGCCACCGCCCTTGTACATCCCGTCACCTGGCCCCAAAAAGGTGTGTGCTCCCTTCCCTGTGCACGCCGCCGTCGCCATGCCCTCCGCAGCCCGCCCCTCGCCTCTCCACTCCGCCGCCGCCGCCCGCGCCCCCCTCCGCCAGCTCCGCCGCTGCGCGCCCCCACGCCTCCCCGCCCTCGGACCTGGCGCACAGCCTCTCCTCCAACCCCTGGACCTCGTGGTTCATGGAGGCCTCCGACCCAAGCCCTAAACCCTACCCTGACGAACCAGACGCGCCGCCCCACGAACCGGCGCCGCCGCCGCCGCGGCGGCAGAGCCCCGCATGGGGGCCCCCGCTCCCGGCCGCCGCGACCGCCGCGTCCCTATACCCTCCCGTGGCCCCCATGCACTTTCCACCCAGCGCCGGCGTCGGGCCGCAAGCCCTGGACGAGGGCTTGGCGGCGGCGGCGGGCGGGGCGGGGCGGCAGTGGCCCGGCGGCGGCGGCACCGCGGCGAGCCCTAGGGTTGGCCATGCGTCGCCGTCGAGGTTCCCCCCGCCGGTCAAGTGGGAGTTGGACGAGCTGACCCTGAAGCGCATGGCGGCGGCGCCGGGGGGGCGGCGCGACGCGCAGCAGCAGGGGCAGCGGTCGCGGGAGGAGGGGCAGGAGGTGTGGGGACAACCCCGGACAGGTGCGCGCCGCCGACAGCTGTTGCTGCAACTAGGGTTTAGGGTGGGGTGTGGGTGCGCTCCGCAGCGGCGCAGCAGTCGCGGGAGGAGGGGCAGGGCCGCAGGCGCAAGCGGCGAGGGCTTAGAGTTTAGGGCTTTGAGCAACAGTCGGGGGGCGAGGGCTGCTGGCACGCGCGCTGCGTGTGCGGGCGCAGGCGGCCCGGCGCATGGCGGGGGCGCGGCCAAGCCTCCGAAGGCTTACCCCGGCGTGCGCCCCGAGGTGGCCAAGTGGGCCAAGAGCTGGGTGGGCGACTTTGGGCACATGGACGACGTGCGCAGGTGAGGGCTTTAGGGCTCAGGGACGCGGCACCGTGGGGAAGCGTTCTGCATCGGTTCTACGTCGGTTCATTTTTGGAAGGGCTGGGTTGTGGTGGTGGGTTCCAATCAGGGGACGGCTGGCCTGGATTTGCATCTGTTTGGACGCGGTTGGCGGGGCTGGAGGCGTGTCAGGGGCTGGAGGCGCGTCAGACGTCCCCGCAGCACAAAGCAGCGCGCGAGCAAAGCACAACCTGCGTCTGTTTGTGCGCTGTTTGGGCTGGCGCGGCAGGTTTGACTGGGACCAGGCAGTGGAGGGCTCGGCCGGCGCCGGCGAGGGCGAGGACGAGGGCGGGGGCGAGGGCTTGCACGGGCCCGGCGACGACGGCGGCGACGGCGCTGCGCGGCGGGCGGCGGCGGAGGCGGGCGAGGAGGAAGAGGGGTCGTCGTCGTTCCTCGCAGACGTGAGCGCGTGGCATGCGAGGGCTTGGGTAGGGCTTGCGGTGGTCGTCTTGTCGTGGTCGTCGAGAGTGTGCCGGACGCAAACTGGGCCGCAACTGTGCCCTCATGCATGCGCAGGTGGAGGCGCTCAAGGAGCGCATGGCGCACGCGCGGCTGCAGGGCACCGTCGCCGCGCTGGAGGCCCAGGAGCTAAACCTCCTCAGGGCGCAGGAGCGCCTCGACCGCGCGCTCGCGTCGCTGCCCAACAACCCTAGCGCCAACCCTACCCCCGGCGGCGCGGCGGCAGCCAGCAGCACTGCCGCCTTCCCCGGGCCCCCGGGGGCGGCGGCGCGGGGGGCGGAAGACGAAGAGACGCTCAGCGTGCTCAGCGTGGGGAGCAGCGTGGCGACCGAGCTGCTGCTGCGGCGCGAGGCGGGCGGGCGGGGCGGCGCCGGCGGCGCGGCGGTGTTGGTGGGGGAGGGCGGCAGCGTGGCGGCGAGCAGCGAGTTCGCCACAGGTGCGCGCTTGCATGGAGGCACCGCAAGGGGCCAGCAGCGAGGGGTAGACTAGGCGCCAGCCCCAGGCCAGGCGTGCGGGGGCGCTGGCTGGGGGTGAGACTGTGTGCTCGCTCCGCACGTGGCTGTGCTTGAACCTGCAGGGCTCTCGGCCGCGGACTCAGCGGCAGCGGCGGCGGACGCGCCCCTGGACCTCACGCTGTTCCGCTCCCAGTTCGGCTCTTGATTGAAGGGAAGGGGGACGACGGAAGGGCAGCACGAACGGAAATGAGTTGCTGTTGGTGTGGTCTCGGTGCGCCCTTGGCTCTCTGCATCACCAGGGTCCTCGCGCTCCTCATCAACGCTTGCAATGCAACGCCGCGAGCGTCCATGCCGCCGTTTCAACAGTCCTGACCTGCCAGGGCTTCTCGTGGCCCATCCAGCATGCACCCGCACCACCAGGGCAACACGCAAAAGGCCACGGCTACCATCGCATGCCGCTGACTGGGCGAGAAAAGCAAAAGGCGCTGTGCAGTGTGAAGCAGGACGCTGCACTGTGAGGCCGAGCAGTTTGCTCCCAGCTCCAGACTACAGCACGACGCCGCGGCCGCCTCCGTCCTCTGACGAAGTCGCAAATCGCTCTCTCTCCGACGCCCCGCGCTCATCACCCATCATCACGCGGCTCGCCGCGGCCTCCCCAGCGCCAACCCTAGCGCCAACCCTAGCCCTGCGACAGCTTGGCGTCCAGGTACTTGGTTACGAGGCTCTGCACCTTGTCCTTGCGGTGCGGCTGGTCCAGCCAGTGCTTGTCGATGCTGCCGGAGGGCGTCGCCTCGCAAATCTGCAACCACCGAAGCAAAGGCAGGATGCAGAAGCTGTCTGAAACGCTCGCCGCCACGCGAATCTGCAACCATTGCTGCCAGCATGCGTCAACCACACGTCAAACGCCACAGATCGCAAAACCAGCCCCTCGCGCTCACCTTGCTGACCACCTTGTCGCGGATCTCCCGGAACTGCCGGCTGTCGATCCGCCGCTCCTGGTGCGCCGGCTTGAGCAGCCGCCCCACATAGTCACGCACGGCCTCAGCGCCCTCGCCCCGTCCCGCCGATCCGCCCCCCTCCCCCCCGCCTCCCCCGCCACCGCCGCCGCCGCCACCGTGCGCGGAGGAGGACGGAGCGCGCTGCCGGCTGCCGCCCTCCGCGCCCCTCTCCCGCCCGCTTCCGCCGCCGCCACCGCCCTTGCGGGAGGCCTTGGCGGCAGGTGCGGCGGCGGCGGTTGGCGGCGGTTGGGAGGCGGTTGGCGGCGGTTGCTTGGCCGCCTGCTTGCGCTCGGCGTACTCGTCAAAGGTGCGCATGGGCGGGAGCTTTGAGGGATTGCCAGCGCCTGAGCCCTCGCCGCCGGGGCCCGCCGCCGCCAGCGCGTTCCTGCGCTTGTGCAACAGAGGGAGCACAACAGCGCACGGCAGGCGTGACGCCGCCGCTTCGCCGCTGCATGGCAGCGCTCCAAGCCCTAAGCCCTAAGCCCTACCTGCGCGACACGGCGTCCTGGATGCGGGCGGCCTCCATGGCCAGCCTCTGCTCCTCCTGCTCCAGCTGGGCCGCCAGCTCGGGCTTCAACTGCTGCAGCAGCCCTGCCGCCGCCGCCGCCGCCGTGGCCGCCGAGGAGGGGGGCGGCGCGCCCGCCGCCGCCGCGCCGCCGTTGGCGGCGGCAGGCCTGCCGGCGGGCGGCGGGTGGGTGGCCGGCGGCGGCGCGGCGGGGCTGGGCGTGATGGGCCGTGGCGGCGCCGGCGCCGGCGGGAGGGTGCCGGGGGGCGGCGCCGGTGGCGGGAGCGTGCCTGTGCGCAGGGCACGGCCGTGCGGCAGACGTCGATGTCACTGTTTGCTGTGTGCCTTCAGCTGGGACGGCTGTTCGGGTCGAGGAGCAACGACACGGCTAACGATTTGAGAGGGAAAAGCTCAGACGTGCGGCTGCGCCAAAGCTTGGGTGCAGCGCTCGCGGAGAGAGGGGGAGGAGCGCGGTCGACGCCTCTCCCAGGGCCGGGGCGGCTGTGTGCGCGGGCCGCGGATGCGCACAAAACCCTGACCTCAAGCCCTCGTCCATGTGCTCACCGGGGGGTAGAGAGCCAGGCGGAAGCGACCCCGGCGGCAGGGACCCTGGCGGGAGTGAGCCCGGGGGCAGGGAACCGGGTGGAAGCGAGCCTGGCGGCAGTGAGCCGGGCGGGAGCGAGCCCGGGGGCAGCGACCCCGGCGGCAGGGACGGCGGCGGAGGGGGCGGGGGCGGCAGCGACCCTGGAGGCAGGCTCGGAGGCAGCCCGGGCGGGAGCGAAGCTTGGCCCGCCGCCGATTCACCTGCGCCGCCGGGCAGCGCCACGACGTAGAGGTTGGTGCACCGGAGAGAAACAGAGCGGGAGCAGGGCACACGGCGGGCGCGCGAGCGCCTGCTGAAAGGGCGCAAGCGACGCGGCAGTGCGCCAACCGGCGCGGGTCTGGCGAGCGCGACGGTGCGCGCGCTGGAAGGGTGAGCGCAAACGCAAGCGCGTCAGCGCCGGACAGCACCGGGGGTCCCACGAGAGCCCTGTATCCCACGCAAGGGCGCACCTGGCCGCGCCGGCTGCCCCGCCCGCGCCGCCGCACTGCCGCCGCCGATGCCAAGCCCTAACAAGGGCTTGGCCCCGGCGCCCGCCTTGCCGCCGCCGCCGCCTGCCGCCGACGCCGACGACGATGAGGGCTTGAACTTCTCCTTCCATGCGGCGAAGACCTCCTGCCCCAGCCGCCGCACCTCGCGCGCCGACGCCTCCTGCATGCGCACCCCGTTAGGGCACAGCGTTAGGGCTTGGGCGCAAGGCGTCAGCCATGGTGGGCGCTCAAGCGTTGCAGAGAGGCAAGGCAGGGGCGGCTGGGCGCAACGCGGTGCTTGGCACTCCGCCCTCCCTGGATACGGCGGTCGCTCAGATGGACCCCAGCCAGTCAGCCCTAAGCACAAGCCCTCACCATGCAGCGGTTCTTGACCGTGTCGACGAGGCCCGACTGGCGCAGCCGCCCGGCCGCCGCCGCCGGCAGCGGCAGCCGCAGCAGCAGCCGCAGCACGCCCAGCACGAGGTGCTCGGCGCTGCGCTCGTCCAGCAGCTCCTGCGCACATGGTTAGGGCTTGGTTAGGGCTTGGCCATCCTGGTTAGGGTTCGGGGCCCCCAGGCCGTTATGCAGGGTAGGGGCATGGCCCTCACCTGCAGCCAGGTGTTGATCAGCAGCAGGAAGCGCGGCTGCGCCGCCAGCGCCTCCAAGCCCTGGACGGGGGCCGAGCCCATGACGGTGAGCAGCTGCTGCCGGTTGTCCAGCCCGTTGGCGCTCTGCAGCATCGTCATCATCGCCGCCGCGTCGCCTGCAGTGGTGTGTGTGCGCACACCATCGCACAAAAAAAGCCCTCACCGCAAGCAGCCTCCCAGGGCAGCGTGCACCGTGGGGCGGCGTCCATGGCCATGCAGCCTGAGCCCTAAGCCAAGCCCTCACCGTCCGAGGCCTGGATCATGGCCTTGTGCGCGGCCTTGATGTCCTGCCGCGCCTCCTGCGCCTTGCGCATCTGCTCCCGCACCCACATGGGGTCCAGCAGCTGCGGCGCGCGCGCATGGGCAAGGGCTTTGCGTCAGGGTTTGCGCACGCGACGGCCCCCTTTCTTGCTCGGCTGGCCTTTGCGGTGGCGCGCTGCGCAACGATGGGAGGAAAGCCGCAAGCCCTAAGCCCTAAGCCCTCACCTCCTTGCCGGGCGCCGTGGGGTCGGGGGTGGCGGCGGCGGCGCGCGTGCGGCGCGCCTTGCCGCCAGCGTCGCCATCCTCCCCTGCGCCAGCAAACCGGCGGCGTGACGCGCAGGCGCCCGTTAACTCAAGCCTCATCGCTCTTCAGCGCCCCAAACCCCGGGCCATGCGGCACACGGTCCCTCACCGTCGTCGCTGCCCGCTGCAGCGCCCTTCTTCCGTTTCTTGCCGCCGCCGCCGCCCTCCTTGTCCTTGCCCTTGCCCTTGCGGCGGCCCGCCTTCTTGGACCCCTCGCCGCCCTCCTCATCCTCCTCTTCCTCCTCCTCGTCCTCGTCGTCGTGCTCCTCCTCGTCCGCCTCCTCGGACGCCACCCTCGCCACCTGCACACCACCACACATGGGCGCGCGCCAGCACGCGCTCACTCGCCCACGTTCACTCGCGCCAGACGCTGAGGAGAAGCCGAGCTCCCCTTCCGGTCCTGCTTTGGCCCGAGTCAGAGCAGAGCTGGCGGCAAGAGACAGAACAGCGCCCCGCTGCTGAGCCGCGCAAGCGTCGCGCAAGCTGGGGCGATGCGCCGGAACGCCGCATACGGCGCTGCGGCGGCGGGGCGCACGCACTGCACACGCCCGGTGGCTGCGCTGCGGCCGCGCCGAAGTGTCCAAACAGGTGCAAATCCCACACACACTTGCCTTGGCAGCCTTTCCCTTGACCTTCTTGGTGGGGGGCCGCCCCGCCGCCTCCTCCTCCTCCTGGTCCTCCTTGTCCTGCTCAGGCAACGCAGAGGCGACAGGAGAGCCAAAACAGGCAACAGCGTCAGCGGCAGGGCCCTCCGTCCGCTCGCGTCCGCCAGGCGCAGCTTGCAAACTGCCTTGAAGGAGCGCTGCTGCACCGCGCAGGAGGCCGCCTGCCATCGCGCTGTCCCCCTCGAGCGCGATACGCTGCAGCCCCCCCCCCCCCCCCCCCCCCCAACCCCCCCCCCCCCCCCCCCCCCCTCCCCTGTGAGGCCTTTTCTGCCGCCCACACACACACACACACACACACATCCCACCCCCAGGCCAGCGTCCCTCCACACACCCGCTGCCGCTTGAGCTGCTTGAGGCGCTTCTGCCGCTCCCGCCCCAGCGCCTTGACCGCCTTCTCGTCCACCTCCTCCTCGTCGCCCACCTGCATGGGTCATTAGGGCTTAACACCAGGGCTTGGCAAACACACGCCCCCACCACCGCCGTCGCAAACAGGACGCGGCGGCTACCACGTGGCGCAAGCCCTAAGCCAAGCCCTAAGGCGCCATGCAGGGAGGGGGAGGGTTTGCGCACCAGGAGCAGGGCGTCGGCGGGCCGCCCGGTCAGCTGCACCAGCCGCGCCGCCTCCCGCAGGCCCGACATTAGAGCGCCCGCCACCGTGCCCGCCGTTCCCGCCGGGGCGCACCACTCGCCTGCGGTGGTGCCACGCGGGCACCCGCCGGGATAGTTTCCTCGTCTTTGCCAGGGCTTCCAGGGCACGCCCGGGGATGCATCAGATAGCGAAGGAAAGGGAAGGAAAAGGAAAGGGAACACAAAGAAGCGAAGAGATCT
>VFQP010001668.1_pt1 | contig 28266 bp, 35 predicted proteins | sample 3512351 | NCBI WGS metagenome assembly VFQP01 (sample SAMN10412372, study PRJNA504923) | tailings metagenome | isolation source: Relicate 1 Philex TSF1 revegetated site | place: Philippines: Tuba, Benguet | collected 2017-08-29
AGAAAGTAATAAACACTGAAAGATAATTACTTAATAAGTAGAAAATACAAAGAGGATACTACAATTTCCCATTTAGAATTTGGGAAAATAGAAGAGAGATTTTACTCCATTTTTAAAGAGCTTACCGCAATTAACCCTTACAGGCTACCTGATGCAAGGTAAGAAAAAAATAAAAATCCGCCCCAATTTTGTATCACATTCTTCAATAAAAAAACAGAAGAAATATTTCTTCTGTTTTTGACGCTACCTACTTACTTCAACATGGTTCATTCTTTCGGTAATGACCTATTTTTTGCAATCAATTCTTCAATATCACCCGCCAGAAAAAAGCGTCTGCTTTCAATCTTAACAGATCTTAACTGACCCTTTCTTATCCAATCATAAATAGTGGGTTTAGATATCTGGAATAGTTCACAAACCTCTTTGACTTTTAATAACTGGGAAGTTGTATTGCCGGCGGACAAGCGGGCTTTTGATTCGCGTTCAGTTAAAACTTCTTCCATAATATCCCGGATCTTCTGCCAGAACATTTCCGTGTCCATTGGAATTAAAACCTGCGACTGCTGCATAATAAGATTTTTCTTTACTCATCATCAGTAAGCAGTATCCCACCACCTTGAATCAATCCCGAAACTTAGTTGATGCAGATACAATTTCTGATTATCTGCCTTTAACGAGTTATACATTTCTTTGTCCATGATATAGATTAAACTCCCTAAAAAGTGATTATACGAAGGAACATATTTTATATACCCATACTGGTGTAACTCACGTATACTTCGGTGATAGGTTGCTGTTCCTGAAATTTTACTAAGCGGCATGATGTCATGACTAAATACAGACACCGGGTGTTGATATTCTTCCTCCTGGCAATAAAAAACAATCGCTGTATATAAGCTGATATGAATCGCGTTGATGCGTACGTCCTCTCTTGCGGCTTGAAGAAATAACCACAATCGCCTGCTCAGCACCAACGGCTCCAACTGCTCGATAACTGCGCCCCTTTTCATAAATCATCGTCATTTCGCTCATGTAATGCTTCGGCCTCTTTTCTTTTTTGCAGTCTGTTTGATAGCTGGCTCGTCCTCGCTATCAGTTCCCTGTTTCCTGCTATGGGTTATTATCTGTTTTTGATCTTGGGCCATTTCTTTCAATTCATGTTTATGAACACGGTTCATGCCCTGGTCATATATTCCATCGTCACGCCAGACCGGTTACCCTGCTGCAGTGAACGGATCAGGTCCTGCATCTTTTCCGGCTCATCCATATTTTTAATAGGGTATTGTCGCAACACTGATTGTAAATCATATCCATAATTATCGTGAAACTGCCTCAGTTTATATTCGCCCTGTTTGGTTGATTCCCGGAAATCCAGCTGTAACCAAGTATGATATTTTTCTCCCTTTTCATTATTTGCCTCTTTATAAACTGCCCGACCGCTAAGCAGGTTGTGCGCCTCATCAAAAGTGACTGTAGCAGTCCTGCTCCCGGTAAAAAATGTCTGCTGTATCGCAACGAGATGCAAATTATTTTTTAGGGCGACTGAATACTTAGCCAATTCATATTGCCCAGTAACAGCTGATTTCCCAAAATGCAGTACAGCCTTCAACGCATCTTCACCCCGGTTTTTCTGCATGGTCAGGGAAAATTCCTGCGAACCCCGGTTGATCTTTTCACGAAGCTCACGGCGTAAGGCATCTCCAAAACCCAATTCGCGGAGTTGACTATTAAGTTGGACAAAATTCCGGTCCTTTATAGGAATAACAGGAGCTTTCTGAACAGTAGTACGATTGCTTCCTTTGTCTTTTCAGCTTTCAATTCCGATTGAACCGAATTTGTTTCCTTTGTTTTCTGTTGGTTTTTTTCTGTTCCTTCCTTCAAAACCTGGTTGATAGCCGTTCCTTCTTTCGCATCCGTGATCATCTTGCGCTCATGTTCCAGCAACCGCTCAGGTCCAAACATATATTTCTTATTGGTCAGTGCCCTGCGGATAAGCCGGTCCATTAAGTTGGGGTATAAGGTGCGCTCCAACACGTTGATTTCGCCGCGGAGCACTTTTAGCCCCACATCACCTTTCATATCTTTTTGCCGGCTATACCGATTATTCAGATCCTTGTAATAATCGAGTTTAGCTTTCAGAAAACTTGGATGCATCAGAGACCGTTCGGAGATTAGACGGACCAGATTTTGTTCCTTGCTCTTCCAGCTTTCCAATGCATCGTATATAGTAGTCTCATTCATCTTAGCATTACTTTCATCAAACTAATAGGGTACGGATTAAAAAAGATCAGGAAACTTCCTGGCCTTTACGACGACCTTTCTTTGGAGATTGAGCAGGCACAGCATCTCCTTCATCATCACCCCCGGCACTTTGTTTCTGGCTTTGCTTTTCCCCTGCTTTTCCGTTTGATCCTGCGAATTACTTTCATACAGTTTATCCGTCCGGATGCGTTGACCGGATGTTTCGTAGAAATTCAGGGATTTAAACTGCGGAACAGCCTCAATGAAAACTTTTTGCTCTTTGCCGTTAATATCCAGCGTTACCGACTGTCGGTTGCCTCTTTCCAGCGACTCCATTAATCGTGTCCGGCTGGTTTTTTCCTGCAATTCTTTGATCGGGTGTTTTGCCAACACTGCCTGCAAATCATATCCATAATTTTCATGGAATTGTTTGGTCATATAGTTTCCATGCTTGTCCGTTTCTTTAAAATCAAGTTGAACCCAGGCATTGTATTTTCCACCGTCTTTATTCGATAGCTCCTTATGGACCGCCCGGCCACTCATCAGGTTATACGCTTCTTTCAGTGTAGTATTATCATCTTTAGGGTTAATGTAAAAGGTCTGTTTAATTGCGTCGGGATGTTGCTTATTTTGAAGCATGAGATTATAACGATTGAAGAAGTACATATCGCTTTCCTCCGACTTTCTGAATTGCAACGTAGCAACTGTGCTGTCATGACCATAATCCTGTTTATGTGTAAGCATAAACTCAGCCTGGCCCTGTTGCATCTTTTCTTTTAATTCTTCTTTGTGGCTTTCACCGAATCCTGCACTCAGTTCAGTCAGTGTGGTAATCAATAGCCTGCGAGTGAAATGGGTCAAATTATAAAATGTAAATAGTATGGAACAACTAAAATTCAAAACAAACATTAATTGCAGCGGATGCGTAGCCAGGGTTACCAATCCTCTGAATCAAGCTGTCGGGGAAGGAAATTGGAACGTTGACACGAATAATCCTGACAAACCGTTAACCGTTACCAATACCAATGTTTCGGAAGAAGAAGTGACCGCCCTGATAAGAAAAGCGGGCTTCAAGGCGGAAAAGTTAAAACAATGATGATGGATAAAAAGCAGTGTCCTTTTGCAGGCACTGCTTTTTATCTTTGCAGTACCAGAAATCTGATGAACATGCATATTGTAAGACTATTCGGAAAAACAATCCTTCGCATTCTTAAGGCCATATTTGTGCGAAAAAAAGAATGTTGCAAATAAGGCCGCCGGGTGTGGAACTAAGTTCCTGCCTTCTCCACTTGTTGAGGAAGACATTTGTTGATTTCATGTTCAGTTAATAACTATTTTTTTAGACTTTACGAGACTGATAAGTAATCGATTACCATATAATTTACATCCGGCTGTCCTGATAACTCCCACCTAATTGATAGCTGGTATAATATTTATGCCTTGATTCACAAGAACATCCATTGTGAAGAAAGCATCTGCACTATTATTAGCTGTGTTTTACCTCAGTTTCTCCATCGGGGCTTCTTTGCACCGGCATTATTGCATGGGTGAACTTGTGGGCACATCCCTGTTCAGTTTACAGGATGATGAATGCGGAAAGTGCGGGATGAAAAAACACACGGATGCAAGTAAGGACTGTTGTAAGGATATTACGGTGGTCATTAAGAACGCCGAGTCGCATACTTCTTCCCAGGTAGTGTATGATTTTAGCTCGCTTACTTTTGATCTTTCAAATGCTGCTGTTGTATCGTGTGATTTGCAAATTGAAGACTCTCCGGTAAACAAAATATACAGGGCACATAGCCCGCCTTTGCGAAAGGTTCCCCTCTTTTTACAATTTGGCAACTTCAGGATTTGAATTGATAAAGACAATATGTTTTAGCGCAATGCTGAACACGGCTGTCTTTTTTGTTTAGCGGCTTCTGGCGCGAACAGTAACCAATTTTTACATTTAAATTCTCATTTATGAAAACAATGATCACGGCCACGCTGATTGCAGGTTTCCTCCTTTCTATCGCCTCCTGCTCAAAAGATGATGAACTCCAATTGCAGGGACATGACGATAATCGAATGATGGATTCACTGCATGCCATGATGGCCCGTATGGAAGCTATGCCCGAAACCAATGATCCTGAAATTGATTTCCCGAAAATGATGATCATGCATCACCAGGGAGCTATCAATATGGCCAATGTGCAAATGCAGGAAGGCAGCAATGATTCTTTAAAACGTATCTCCCAAAAAATGATTACAGCGCAGCAAATGGAGATCCAGGAACTGACCACCATCCTGGCAGGCCAAACGGTAAACAATAGTGTTCCTGCTTTCAGTATGGAACAGATGGATCACATGATGAAGATGGACCAGATGGCCGATATTCAAATGATCACAGGCGACATTGACAACGATTTTGCCACATTGATGATACTGCATCACAATAGCGCCATCGAAAATGCTGAGGCTTATATAATGTACGGAACAAATGAAGAACTAAAAACCATGGCCCGGAAGATGATCGATGACCAGAAGATGGAGATCAAAGAGTTATCAGATTGGTTAAAGGGCAATAAACGGTAATGGCCTGCATGTGTATAATGCGCTGTTACGTCAAAGAAAAAAACATGAAAAAAATAATAATACTGATCCTGTTATATGGTTTCTCGGTCCCTGCTTTTACGCAGCACGAACACCAAAATATGCCAGCAAAACAGGATACGACGGTTAAAGCAAAACAGAAAGCCCCTCGTGCAAGAGACAATCAAACAAGAAAGGACACGATGAATATGCAAACCATGCACGATGACCACGCAATGAATATGGATACCGGTATGCATTCAATGGATGTGCCTATGACCCACGCATTTTCGCTGAATTTACCCATGAACAGAAATGGATCGGGCACGGGCTGGCTGCCCGATGCCTCCCCGATGTATGGTTACATGATTCATTCTAAAAAATGGATGTATATGGTGCATGGTAGCATATTCGTCAGGTACAATAATCAGAATTTCAATAATGATGATAAGCGCGGAGGAGACCGTTTCGATGCTCCCACCTGGTTCATGTTCATGGGACAGCGAAAAGTAGGCAGCAAGGGGCTGTTCCATTTCAGTTCCATGTTATCGCTGGACCCCGTGATCCAAGGCGGCCAGGGTTATCCATTATTATTGCAAACCGGGGAAAGTTATCAGAACAAACCTTTAATAGACAGGCAGCACCCGCATGACCTGTTCTCTGAGTTGTCGGTGAGTTATTCTCATGGTTTCAATAAGAAAATGGATGTATTCATGTATGTTGGATATCCGGGTGAACCCGCCCTGGGGCCGGTGACATTTATGCACCGTCCATCGGCACTGGATAATCCTAATTCGCCCATTTCACACCATTGGGTAGATGCAACACACATCACGTTTGGCGTGGTTACGGCCGGAGTCCGACTGGGAAAATTTAAAATGGAGGGATCTTCATTCACTGGTCGGGAACCAAACGAGGAACGATATGGTTTTGATAAACCCCGCTTTGATTCTTGGAGCGGCCGGCTGTCTTTTAATCCATCAAGAAACTGGGCACTGCAGGTTTCGCATGGATACTTAAAAAGTCCGGAAGAATTGCATCCGGAAGAAAACGTCAATAAAACAACCGCCTCTGCAGTATACAGTCTTGATATGGGAAATGAGAACCGGGTTAATGCAACGGTTTTATGGGGCATGAACAAACAAAAAAACCACGATGGCCAGAATGCATTTATGCTGGAAGCAGCCTGGAGAAAGCAAAAAGCCGTTCTTTATACAAGGTATGAGTTTACTGAAAAATCTGCAGAAGAACTGCTGCTCCAACCTACATTTACAGAAGATGCAGTATTCGGTATTCATGCATTCACGCTCGGCCTAAATTATGATTTGCTTGAGTTCCATAAAACTCGCCTAACTGCCGGTGGTCAATGGAGCATTAATGGAACTCCTGCTTCATTAAATAGCTTTTACGGAAAAAGTCCTATGGGATTTCAGGTGTATATCAGGATCTATCCGGCCCTCATGAAGATGAATACTGCCGCTATGAAGATGAATTAAACTATTTTTTAAAGCAAAACATCTTTTTATGGAAATGCAACATCACGCTTCTAATACAAACGGACATTCACACCATTACAGAAAGTTAGTGACTATGGCCCTACTCTCTTTTATTGCCATGTATATACTGATGTATGCTATGGTTAATTCTTTGTCCAATGTGTTCATGAACGTGAACCAATTCTACATGGCGGGTCTGATGACCAGCCCGATGGTGATCATCGAAATCGTTGTCATGTGGTCCATGTACTCGAATAAGAAATTCAATATAATTGTTCTTGCTGTTAGTGCGGCATTATTAATCCTGTTTTATGTTATGATCCGGCAGCAAACAGCAGTCGGTGACAAACAATTTTTAAGATCGATGATTCCGCATCATGCCGGAGCCATCTTAATGTGCGAAGAGGCGGAGATTACGGATCCTGAGATTAAAAAGTTGTGTGAGCAGATACGTGTAAGCCAGCAAGCTGAAATTGACCAGATGAAAGCCAGGCTAACTGAGTTAAGCAAATAATCAGGCCTTGTTCACTTTAAAGAAGCTACTTACATAAAGGCTAGAAAATTGACCAACTGAAAAAAGCGCTTAGCATTTCTTGTTTCAACAAATTGATTATAACATACTTATCGAGCCCAAGAACAGGGCAACTGCAATCAAGTATAAAACTAAACCATAATTTTGTAACCCTATAGAAGAAAAATAGCCTTAGCTTTGAACCTGTTGATGAAAAAGGTCATTGTTACCATATTGGCACTGGTTTATCTCTCCACGACCGTTGGGGCTACGATCCACATGCATTACTGCATGGATAAACTCGTGGATTGGGGATTGTCGCACAATACCGATAAGACTTGCAGTAATTGCGGTATGGATAAAGACAAGACCAAGGATAATGGTTGTTGTAAAGACGAACATAAGCAGGTTAAACTAAAAAGTGATCACAAAGGTGCAGTTTCATTCCAATTGACCGAACTGAGTTCTGGCATTATTCCTGCGCCTGAATTTGAACTACCTTATATTACCCTTCCAACTGTTACAGAACAGCATCCACTGAGCCATGCACCTCCCCGAAGTGGCGAAACAGCTGTTTACATTCGCAACTGCGTTTTTCTTATTTAGAGTGGTTTTCCTTGTATAAGCCGGACAAGTAATTGTCGGGCTATCGGCATTTCATGCCTGTAAGGTGATTTAGACATCCCAAATACAATACTATGATACGAATGATCTCAGCGGTAGCATTTACCGTTATGCTGGTTGCATTGGTGGCTTGTCGTAAGCACACCATGGACAACATGGATATGGAAAAGAATATTGACTATCCCGCTGCTTACGTGGTCAATGGCGAAGATGGAACGCTTTCCGTGATCAAACTTGCCGATAATACGGTTACAGAAACCCTGGAATTAATGGGCAGCAGCAACAACATGGCTATGTGGCCCCACCATATTTATAAACACCAGGCGATGGATATGACTCACCTCGCGATAGCAGCACCAGGGATGGATTTAAGTGCCGGTCATGCCGGGGCCATGCCGGGAATGAATGGAAGAATATTCGTGCTGGATGCAGTCAAAGGTATGGTGATAAAAGAACTGGAAGTTCCGGTCATGAATCATAATGCGGTTTATTCTCCCGATGGAAAAGAACTATGGACATCACAAATGGCCATGGATGGCAAAGTGCTGGTATTTGATGCAACCACTTATGCTTTAAAGAACACCATTCCGGTTGGTATGGAGCCAGCCGAAGTGACTTTTTCCGCTGATGGGACAAAGGCGTACGTAGCCAACGGAGGCGATGACAATATAACAATCATTAATCCTTCGACAAAAGCGGTCATCACCACTATTGCCGTCGGCGATAACCCGGTAGCCGCTTGGGTAGGTAACGACGGCAATATGTATGTCGACAACGAGGATGGACAAACTGTTAGCGTTATCAGCGTGGCAGCCAACAATGTCGTGCAAACCATCAACCTGGGTTTCATGCCGGGCAGCGTAGCGCACAATGCTACGAGAAATGAACTCTGGGTCACCGATCCAGAGAATGGGAAAGTTCACTATTACACCTGGAATGCTACCGCCGGCAACTGGAGTAAGACTGGTGTGTTCGACGCAGCGCCGGGTGCTCATGCGATTGCATTTACAGGAGACGGATCGCTCGGCTATGTCACCAACCAAGCTGCCGCAACTGTGTCAGTGATCAATGCTTCAGCACATACAAAACTGAAAGACATTCCTGTAGGTAAAAAGCCGAACGGAATCCTGATTAAATACTAAACTAAAAATTAAACATCATGAAATCACTCAAATTTTTGTTTGTACCACTCTTCGCCTTGATGTCCTTCGCTGTATTTGCGCAGGAAAAAACCGATTCTTTCAAAGTTTATGGCAACTGCGGAATGTGCAAGAAGAGGATAGAAAAAGCGGCAAAGACAGAAGGTGTTTCCGCGGCAGTATGGAATGTAGATACCAAAATGATCTCCGTTACCTATGATGATACCAGGGTAACAGCCGATGATATCCAAAAAAAAATTGCTGCGGTAGGACACGACACTGATAAATTCAGCGCAGACGATACTGTTTACAATAAATTACCCGGCTGTTGTTTGTACGATAGAAAAAAACAAGCGGCTAAATCATCCGGTTATTCAGGACATCAGCATTAATTCATTCTTTAACAAAAATCGATTTTATGAACAAGCTATTTTTTATCCTTGCTATCACTTCCCTTGCATTTGCAGCTTGTAAGGACAATAAGCAACCTGATAAGCACGACATGGATACAATGAACAAGGACAGTGCTGCCCAAACCACCCCTTCCACAAGCGATGCAGATATCAAAACAGTATCTGCCAGTTTTACAACGGTTGACGTGCAAATAGCCGCTTCCTTAAAGGAAATCGTTGGTCATTATCTGCATATAAAAAATGCGCTGGCCAGTGATGACGAAGCGGAAACCGCCAGTGGTGGTAAAGCGATGCTTGCCGCAATGGAGAAACTGGATAAATCACTATTTACTGCAGACCAAAAGAAAGTGTACGATGAGAACGAAGAAGATCTGAAGGAGCATGCGGAGCATATCAGCAAAAGTAAACTAGACCATCAGCGGGAACATTTTTCTATGATGAGTGAAGAAATGTATGTCCTGGTAAAAGCCTTTGGCGGTGGAAGAACGCTTTACCGCGATCATTGCCCGATGTATAATAATAACAAAGGTGCCATTTGGCTGAGTGAAACCGTCACTATCAAAAACCCTTACATGGGCAGTAAAATGCCAACCTGTGGCAAGGCCGAAGAGAAACTTCAGTAATGTTCAACTGTCGAAAGGAGTCTTGGAATATATGCGTGTTGCAAAAAAAATAGGAATGGGATTGATCGTCGTATTCGGACTTTTGCAGTTCATTCCCAGAAGTACGAATAAAATGGATCAAAGACTGCCAACGGGTATACTCAACCTGTATCCCGTTCCGGCCGAAGTGCAATCAGTTTTAAAAAACGCTTGTTACGATTGTCACAGCAATAATACCCACTATCCCTGGTACGCCTACGTTCAACCGGTTCGGTTGTTCTTAGACAAACATGTCAGAGACGGCAAAGAAGAGCTGAATTTTAGCGAGTATGGCGGGTATTCAACAAAAAAGCAGTTTAATAAGTTCCGCTCCATCGCTGAAGCGGTCGAGAATCAGACGATGCCGTTGAAATCATACCGGTTCATGCATGCGGCGGCTAAGTTGACAGAAACCGAGAGAGGGATGATTTTGAAATGGGTTGAAGATACACGCCACGCCATGAGCGCCACTAAAGAATAATGCAGTTAATTAACTCAATTTATGGTTCACAGAATTATAGAATGGTCACTTCGCAACCGGTTTATTGTGCTGGTCTTGGCGACCGGGATGTTTATGTGGGGGATTTTTGCGGTTAAGCAAAATCCAATCGATGCTATCCCGGATCTTTCAGAAAACCAGGTCATCGTCTTTACCGAATGGATGGGCCGCGGCCCCCAACTCATCGAAGACCAGATCACCTATCCGCTGGTGACCAATTTGCAGGGACTCCCACGCATCAAATATGTCCGGGGCACGTCCATGTTTGGTATGAGTTTTATCTATGTTATTTTTGATGATGCCGTAGATGTATACTGGGCCAGGCAACGGGTACTGGAAAGGTTAAGTACCGTGTCGCGGACATTGCCAACCGGTGTTACGCCGCAATTAGGACCGGATGGAACAGGGGTGGGACATATTCTTTGGTACACCCTGGATGCACCGGGGATGGACTTGGGGGAACAGCGGGCGCTGCAGGACTGGTACATCAAGTTTGCCTTGCAGAATGTGGAAGGCGTCAGCGAGATAGCTTCCTTTGGCGGCTTTCAGAAACAATACCAGGTCACTGTTAATCCCAACAAACTTTTGTACTACCGCCTTTCCGTGTCAGACGTTATTAATGCAGTGCGTAATAACAACAATGAATCGGGCGGAAGAAAATTTGAACTGAGTGATATAGGTTATATCATTAAAACTTCCGGTTATCTCCAATCTATTGAAGAGATTGAAAACATCGCCGTCAAAACCCAGAACAGTATTCCCATTCGAGTGGCCGATGTGGCTACTGTGCAAATGACCGGTGAAACGCGTCTGGGCATTTTTGATCAGGACGGCGAAGGCGAACGTGCCGGCGGAATCGTGGTAATGCGTTACGGGCAGAATGCCGCCGCTGTTATTGACCGCATAAAGGAAAAAATGCAGGAAGTTGCCCAGGGATTCCCCGAGAAAGTGAAATTCGATATTGTGTATGACCGGGGTAAACTGATCAAAGAATCCATTAGCTCTATTAAGAACACGCTGATCGAAGAAATGATTGTCGTATCAATCGTTGTGATCATTTTCCTGTTCCATTGGCGCAGCGCCCTGAGCATCATTATCCAGATTCCCATCACGTTGGCAGCCAGTTTTATCCTGCTCAATGCATTTGGTATTTCTTCCAACATCATGTCACTGACCGGTATTGCCCTGGCCATTGGTGTCATTGTAGACAATGGGATTATCATGAGTGAAAATGCCTATAAGCATTTATCGGAACGATACGAAGCATGGCAAAAGCAAAACAATCAACAGGCTTAATTATGAAACGAATCCGAAAAATATTTAAAAAACCGGCGCCCTGGATTTCCGAGGAAGAAAGATTACGGGTGATTGAAAACTCCAGCAAACAGGTATCCCGCGGGGTATTTTTTGCAACAGTAATCATTATCACCTCCTTTCTGCCGGTATTCATGCTGACCGGACAGGAAGGAAAACTCTTTCATCCACTGGCCTATACCAAGACCTTCATCATGATCGTGGATGCCCTCCTTGTCATTACACTTGCCCCCGTACTGATCTCTTTTTTTATGAAAGGGAAGTTCCGGCCGGATCATGCCAACCCTGTGAACAGGGTACTGGAAAGAATTTATACACCGGTCATTAAAGCGGTGTTGAAATGGCGCAAAACGACACTGGCCATTAATATTGCGGCACTGGTGATCACCATACCCCTGTTAAAAAGCCTCGGAACAGAGTTTATGCCTCCTCTTGATGAGCAAAGCATTCTATTTATGCCGGTTACCCTGCCGGATGTGTCCAATGCGGAAGCCAAACGAATATTACAGGTGCAGGATAAGATCATCAAATCGGTTCCCGAAGTAGATAAAGTACTTGGTAAAGCAGGTCGCGCCAGCACAGCTACTGACAATTCCCCGATCAGTATGATCGAAACCATTGTGATGTTAAAACCAAAGTCCCAGTGGCGGGCGGGTTTGACCAAAAAGGATATTATCAATGAACTGGATGCGAAACTCCAGATTCCCGGCGTCGTTAACGGATGGACGCAGCCTATCATAAACCGCATCAATATGCTGTCCACCGGTATCCGTACAGATGTAGGAGTGAAGGTGTACGGGCAGAATCTCGATACCCTGGCGGCCGTATCCGAAAGAGTGAAAACAGTACTGGAAGGAACACCCGGTATCAAAGATCTCTATGTAGAACCTATTACCGGTGGAAAATACCTGAGCATTCATCCGCGTCGGGACGACCTTAGCCGGTATGGGCTGAGCCTCAATGATGTCAACCAGATCGTGGAATCAGCCCTGGGTGGTGCGCCCATCGGCAACACCGTCGAGGGTCGTCAGCGATTTTCGATCAATGTGCGGTTGGCGCAGGATTACCGTAACAGTGTGGAACGCATCAAGCGCATTCCGGTGATGTCGCCTTCTTTTGGCGAAGTACCCTTGTCTGCCGTGGCTGATATCGGCTTCGAAGATGGACCGCCGATGATTACCTCGGAAAACGCCATGCTCCGGGGGGCGGTGTTATTCAATGTCCGGGACAGGGATCTTGGCAGTACGGTGAAAGAAGCGATTGATAAAATGAGCCGGGCTAACGGCGTGTTGCCCGCTGGCTACTACCTGGAATGGAGCGGGCAGTATGAAAACCTGATTCGTGGCCAGCAGACCCTGTTATGGATCGCGCCAGTGGTACTGGTCATCATCTTTTTCTCCCTCTACTTTGCTTTCCATTCTATCCGCGAGGCCTTCTTTAGCCTGATCACTGTTCCGTTTGCCCTGATCGGGGGCGCCTACATGATCTGGTTCTGGGGCGTGAACCTATCGGTTGCCGTAGCCGTTGGCTTTATTGCGCTATTCGGCATCGCTGTTGAAACCGGGATCGTCATGGTGATCTACCTGAACGATGCCATGCAGCAACTGGTAAAGTTAAAAGGTAATTCCAGTGAAACGATTACCAAAGAAGATCTGCGGCAATACGTGATCATGGGAGCTGCCAAACGGTTACGGCCCAAACTGATGACCGTGTGCGTATCACTTTTTGGATTGGTGCCGGTCCTTTGGGCCAGCGGCGTGGGCACAGATGTCATGAAACCAATTGTACTGCCTATGATAGGTGGTGTACTCACTTCGTCCACCCACATCCTGCTGGTGACGCCGCTTATTTTTTTGATGACCAAGGAATATGAGTTACGCAAATATGGAAAATTGGAAATACATGAGACGACACATTAAATATGTGATCACCATAATGGTATTGTTCCCCGCCATTGCAGGAGCGCAACAGGTGCCGGTGCTGTCCCTGGACAGCATCCTGCAGCGAATTGGCAATAACAATGTGTTGCTTCAATCCTATGAATTAAAAGCGCAGGGTTACAAATACAGCGCAGAGGCTGCTACCGCCTGGATGCCTCCCATGGTTGGTGGCGGAACGTTTATGACACCCTACCCCGGCCAGATGATCATGGACCCTCGGGACAAGGGAAACCTGATGTTCCAGATTGAGCAGGATATCCCTAACACGGCAAAACTGAGAGCACGGAAACGTTACATCGAATCACATGGTAATATTGAACGGGCCTCCCGCGACATCACGCTCAATGATTTCAAGGCGCAGGCCAAGCGGCTCTATTTTAACTGGCTGATTGCACGGCAACGGGTGAAAGTGATGCGGGAAAATGAGCAGATCCTGATTACGATGAAAAAGATCGAGGAAGTGAGATACCCCTATAACCAATCACAACTCGGTAGTGTCTATAAAGCTGAAGCCCAAATCGAAGAGAACCGCAACATGATCCGTATGCAGGATGGTCTTATGGCCAAAGCAAGGGCGTGGTTAAATAGTCTGATGAACGCACGGGGTGATGAGCAGTTTGACATAGACACTACCTATACGCCGAGTTTTGTTACATCTGGCTCCTATGATACCGCTTCGCTGGCTGTTATACGAAAGGATGTACTCAAAATGAACGAGAGTATCCGGTCGATGCAACTGAACATCTTAAGCATGAAAACACAGCGGAAACCGGATTTCCGTATCCGGTTTGATCACATGTATCCACTCGACGGAATGATGCCCAATGCGTACAGCGTGATGGGCATGATCAGTATTCCGATTGCTCCCTGGTCATCCAAAATGTATAAATCGGAAATTAAAGCCATGCAGTTTAATATCCAAAGCATGGAAAAGGAAAAATCGGCAATGCTGCAGGAAACACAAGGCATGCTGTATGGAATGCAGTATGAAATACAGGCCATGGAGAAACGGATACAGAGCATGGAAGACAAAGTGATCCCTTCTCTAAAAAAAACGCTCGATGCCAACTTCATCAGTTACCAGGAAAATAAAATGCAATTGACACTGGTGATCGATGCCTGGGAAGCGCTTACCATGATGCAGATGACGGTACTGGATGAAAAATTAAAGCTTTATGAAATGATCGCGGATTATGAAAAAGAACTCTATCGTTAATAGCATATTGATTGGATTGTTGGTCTCAGCCACTGCTGTTCTGTCCTGCAAAAGTAAAGACACCAAAGAAGTCCATGCACGACATACCGAAGTGGCGCAATATACATGTCCGATGCATCCCCAAATCATTCGGGACAAGCCGGGCAAATGCCCCATCTGTGGAATGGACTTGGTACCGAAATCTGCTAACAAGGAACTCGCCGTCGACAGCAGCCTATCTTCACTGGCCAAACCGGTCAACGCGCAGGTGGTGTCTACGGTACCTGCTATTGCCCCGGAATCCGGCAGACGCATTTTTTCCGTGGAGACGAAAGGACGGATCACTTATGATACCCGCAGTCAAACCAGCGTGTCCAGCCGTGTGGGAGGGCGTATTGAAAAACTCTATATCAAATACAACTATCAGCCGGTCCAAAAGGGACAACTGCTCATGGAAATCTATTCTCCTGACCTTGCGGCGGCGCAGCGCGAACTGCTTTTTATTGCCCGGTCCGGAAATGACATGGCCATGCTCGACAGGGCCAAGCAACGCTTATCACTTCTCGGCGTCCAGCCGGCTGAAATAACTCAAATCCTGAAGACCGGACAAATTCTTTATCGTGTACCCGTGTATAGCAACGCCACGGGCTATATATTGGAAAAACAACTCACCACTCCCGCCCCGCCATCTGCTACTTCAATGGCTGCCGCTGCGCCAACGGGTAATGACGGCATGGATAATATGGGCGGCAGTACGGCTTCCGGGGCTACGACGACTTCCGCGGCTCCCTCCACCAGTTCATCTCCTGTATTTATCCGCGAGGGACAGTATGTAAGCGCCGGGCAATCCTTATTTACCATTTACCGGTCCGGCAACCTGGTGGCAGAATTCGCCTTGAAGCCAGCATTGGCCGCGGCGGTAAAAAAGGGCCAGCAACTCCTTTTCCGATCCGCCGATAATTCCGAAAAAATGTATAGCGGTACGATTGCTTTAATACAGCCTGTGGTGAGAAGCGGCGAAAACTTCACGCTGACCCGGGTATATCTTAATGGCAATGATCTATTGCCCGGGCAATTGGTGATGGCAACAATTCCGGTGATCTATGAGTCTGGTTGGTGGCTTCCCAAAAAAGCGGTCTGGCAATCAGGTGACAGGACCCTTGTATTTAAAAAACAGGGGGATGTCTTCATTCCCGTGCAGGTGCAGGCCACGGCGGAAGTTGAAGGTATGGTCCGCATTGCTACGCCGATCGGAGACTGGAGAGTAGCAGAAAACGCCTGGTACCTGGTAGACAGTGAGAGCTTTATTAAAACAACTGAACAACCAAAAAATTAATATGAAACGAAAAGGATTTTTAAAAGCCGGTTTGTTCGTCGTCGTGCTGTCGGTTCTCCTGTTGGCCGCCTGTAAGGAAAAAAAAGCAACGGCTACAACAGGAAAAATACAGACCTATACCTGCCCCATGCATCCGCAGATCATACAGGAAGGGCCAGGCACCTGTCCGATATGCGGGATGGATCTCGTGCCTTTCGATAAAAACAACACCGATCCCAGCCTGACCTTGAGTGAAAGCCAGATAGCGCTGGCCAATATTACGACGGTCACCATTGGTACCAGTGCCTTTAATAATGCCAAAGCATTGAATGGACGATTAGTAACAGACCCCGAACAAACCACGATCATCTCCAGCCGGGTGGCGGGTCGTATAGAAACTTTGTATGTAAAAGAAACAGGCGTTCAAGTGACCAAAGGCCAGCCTTTGTATAAAATTTATTCTGAGCAACTCGCCACCCTGCAACGGGAATACCTGGTCGCCGTGGCGCAGGCAGCGCAGTTTCCGGGTGATGAACGGTTTCAGCAGATCGAAAAAGCGGGTAAACAAAAATTGTTGTTGTATGATCAATCCGAAGCACAGTTGCAACAACTGGTCAAATCCCAAAAGACAGAACCCTATGTGACCTATCCCGCCCCTGCGACAGGCACGGTGGCGGAACTGTTGACCACCGAAGGACAATATGTAAGCGAAGGAGGCACCATCATGCGGATAGAAAACTACAACCGGCTTTGGGTGGAAGCAGACGTATATCCCGCAGAGACAGGTAATATCCGCATAGGAGACAAAGTCAAAGTCGTCGTGGCCGGCTGGGAAGATCAACCCCAAACAATGACCATTCAGTTTGTCAATCCCTCATTCCAAAGCGGCGGACAACTGGTAAATATGAGAGGCAGTATTGCCAATACAAATAACCAGTGGCAGCCAGGGCTACAGGCCAGTATTTTATTGCCGGTTAAAACCAAGGGCAATGTGCTGGCACTTCCCGTAGATGCCGTCATCCGTGATGGCAAAGGAATGCACGTATGGATTGAAGAAGCGAAAGGAAAATTTGCTGCCCGGCGTGTAACGACAGGACAGGAAAATGCAGATATGGTAGAGATCATCGAAGGCATACGAGAGGGCGACAAAGTGGTCATAACGGGGGCTTACCTGTTATACAGCGAATATGTATTAAAAAAAGGGGCCGATCCGATGGCCGGACACAAACATGGTTAACGTCAATTTTTAAATATAAAAATTTAATCAATGAAACAGGCATTCAAACTGATGCTGCCTTTGGCGGTAACGGCTGTTGTCATGGCTTGCAATAACAACAGCAGTGCGGACAAGCCGGAAAAGGACTCAACCAGCCATGAAGGACACGACATGAGTGACAATAGCAGTTCCACCGGAAAAGTGGGCATTAAAGACGATAAACTCAATGCAGTGTATCAACACTACGTGCATTTAACAACTGCGCTGATAAATGGCGATGCTGCAGAAGCCAAAGTCGCCAGTAATGCGATCGAAGCGGGCATGAAGGATATCCCCGGGGGAAATAATGTATCAGTCAATGCTGCGAAAATTAAAGCGGCAAGCGATATCGAGGTGCAGCGCACTGTTTATTCCACACTCAGCAATGATTTCATTGTCCTCGTAAAGAAAGCCGGACTATCGGGCGGTGCACTCTACGTGGACTATTGCCCGATGGCGCTTGACAACAAGGGGGCCTATTGGCTCAGCGCCAATAAAGATATCCGGAATCCCTACTTCGGGGACAAAATGATGACTTGCGGGGAAGTAAAAGAAACTATTGAGTAATAACAATCTTATACAATGAACAAACTACGGCCGATATCAACATATCATATGGTAATAGCCTGCCTGCTATTATTTTTTTTGGCCAACACAAGTCTAAAAGCGCAATCAGGAGAGGTGTGCTACAACCCCAACCTGGTGAAAGATACCAGTAAGAAAAGCCTGAAGTCAATGGCGGTAACGATGATAGGAAATGACTCGGTGAAGATCAACTATCATTCGCCGGGTGTAAGAAACCGGGTTATCTGGGGCGGACTTGTGCCTTATGACGAAGTATGGGTGACAGGCGCACACGATGCAACGACGCTTGAAATCCCCAAGACGTTTATCATTGGCGGCAAGGAGATTCCGGCAGGCAAATACGCTCTTTTCACCATTCCCGGCAAAAAGGAATGGACGGTCATCATCAATACCAGGTGGAAGCAGCACCTCGCCTCCGAATATGATGCAGCCGAAGATGTGGTACGGGTGAACGTCAAGGTGCAAAAAAATGCCTTAACCGAAAGACTTCAATATTTTATAGAACATTCCAGCGATGACAACGGAATAATTGCCGTAGCCTGGGAAAAGATCCGAATTGAGTTGCCTTTCACCGTTAAATAACTTTTTATGGAAAATCATGCACATCATCAGCAGCGGTATACGTGTACAATGCACCCGGAGATCATCAAAGATGCCCCGGGGAACTGTCCTCTATGCGGAATGAAACTCGTCCCCTTGGAAAAACGGGCAAAAGAAGATCCACGAAAAGCGGTCGACCACAGCCATATGCATCATCGTACGGATGACAATCCTGCGATGGGGCATGAGGGACACGACCATCATGCCATGATGATCGGTGATTTTAAAAAAAGGTTCTACGTGGTACTGGCGCTCACTGTTCCAATCATGCTGCTCTCTGAAATGATCCAGCACTGGCTAAACATCCATATCAGTTTCACCGGATCACACTACGTACTGCTTGTTCTTTCAACAGTCGTCTTTTTTTATGGCGGCTGGCCCTTTCTAAAGGGATGGCTGGCAGAAATGAAAGTATGGAAGCCCGGCATGATGACCCTGATCGGATTCGCCATCACGGTCGCCTATGTGTACAGTGTTGCAACGGTCTTCGGGTTAAAAGGAATGGATTTTTTCTGGGAACTCGCTACGCTGATCCTGATTATGCTTTTGGGCCACTGGATAGAAATGAAATCGGTAGCAGGGGCTTCACGTGAACTGGAGTTGCTGGTGCAGTTGATGCCGGCAGACGCTCACCTAATCGAGGGAGATCGTATGGTGGAGGTAAAAACAGCCTCTTTAAAAGCAAACGATATCATCCTGATCAAACCCGGCGAGAAAGTAGCAGCCGATGGTGTGATCATAGATGGAGAAAGCTACCTGAATGAAAGTATGCTGACGGGAGAATCGAAACCGGTGCAAAAAGTAAAAGGCGATAAGGTGATCGCTGGTTCATTGAATGGAAATGGCTCACTCAGGATCTCTATCCTGCACGGCGCAAAAGATTCTTACCTGTCACAGGTCATAAAACTGGTACAGGATGCCCAAAAGTCCAAATCCAAAACCCAATTACTTGCCGATAAAGCCGCTCAATGGCTTACTCTAATCGCCCTGGTGGCAGGTATTGGTACGTTTCTGTATTGGTATATCGATGGAAAGGGATTGGCCTTTGCCATGGAACGGATGGTAACGGTAATTGTTATTTGCTGCCCTCATGCATTAGGGTTGGCTGTTCCCTTAGTGGTGGCGAAATCAACGGCGATCTCCGCGCAGAACGGCCTGTTGATCAAGAACCGGACAGCATTTGAAAACTCACGCAAAGTATCCACCCTGGTTTTTGATAAAACAGGAACATTGACAATCGGAAAATTTGAAGTGTCTAAAACTGTTTCGTTAAGCAAAGAACTGGATGAAAAAGAACTCGTCCGCCTCGCTTCTGCCCTTGAGCAAAACTCCGAGCATCCCATCGCGACGGGCATCATGCAGAAAGCTAAAGAACTAGCTGTAAAGGTTCCCGCCCTGCAGAATTTCATGGCCATTACCGGCAAAGGGGTTGCGGCAATGGTGGAAGGAAAACAAATCAAAGTTGTAAGCCCTGGTTATTTGAAGGAGAAAAATATTTCCTTGCCTGAAGGTTTCAGTCCCGATGCGGCTGAAACGGTTGTATTCATTTTGATCAATGACACGCTGGCTGGTTATATTTCCCTGTCAGATGAAATCAGGCCAGAATCTGCAGAGGCGCTCCGAACACTTCATGCAAGTAACATCAAGTCTGTTCTCCTGACAGGTGATAACCAAAAGGTAGCTGAAAGTGTCAGCAAAAAACTGGGTATCAACACCTATTTTGCCGAAGTGCTTCCTCATCAGAAACTGGAAAAAATTAAGGAATTGCAGGCTAATGGAGAGTTCGTAGCCATGACCGGCGATGGCGTCAATGATGCCCCTGCATTAGCACAGGCAGACGTGGGCATTGCCGTAGGAAGTGGCAGTGATATTGCGGCTGAAACGGCCGGTATTGTTTTGGTCAACAGCAATCCCAAAGATATTGTCAACCTTATTTTATTTGGTAAGGCTACTTATCGCAAGATGATCCAGAATCTTGCCTGGGCAACCGGCTATAATATCGTTGCACTTCCACTGGCTGCCGGTGTGCTCTACCGATTGGGCATCCTGTTAAGCCCGGCAGCTGGTGCCGTCCTGATGAGCGTCAGTACCGTCATTGTGGCGATCAATGCAAGTATGCTAAAAATAAAAAGCAAAGTGTAAAAAGCTATGCGTAGCCTTCTCTTCTTAATGCTAATGCTGACGGCAGGATGCGCAGATTCATCCAGCGAAAAAGAGGTGCCACCCAGGGAGCCACAAATAACGCTGCGTGTTTTGAAACTGCTGGACCTAAATGACCAGCCAGTTAGTCTGGACACATTAAAGGGAAAAACAATTTTCATCAACTTTTGGGCAACCTGGTGCAGACCCTGTTTGAATGAAATGCCGTCCATCAAAAAGGCAAAAGAGATCCTCGAAAAAAACGGTGTGGTCTTCTTACTGGTTACTGGTGAAACCCCGGAGCAGATTAACGAATTCGAATCCCGCCATAATTACGGATTTCGTTATATGCGGATAGAAAATATAGAAGAATTGAATCTGCAAGGCTTGCCTACCACATGGATCTTTAATCCTAGGGGAGAACGTGTATTTGCAGAGACTGGTGCCCGGCAATGGGATGATAAAGAAAGTATTGCCCTGATTGCAAAAATAAACGACCAAAAATGAGAAAATTAACCGCTGCTTTTTTGATGACCACCTTATTGGTCGCCTGTGCATCTAACGAAAACAACAAACAGCCCGAAGAGACCTCAACTCTTCAGTCCATGAACTCCCCAGTAGATTCGGTAAGCGCGGAGCCTTACCTTTTCACAGACCGGCATGGAGCAATTTATCTTTCCTGGGTGACAAAAGAAAGTCACCGGAACACGCTGTATTATTCAGTTCTGAACCGGGAGAAATGGAGTACTCCCGCCGTCATTGCTTCCGGGGAAGACTGGTTTGTGAACTGGGCGGATTATCCGGTGATCGCTGCGAATGACCCTACCAGTTTGATCGCGCATTTCCTGCAAAAAAGTGAAACGGGGAAATATACCTACGACGTAAAAATAACAGCATCTGCCAACCAGGGTAAATCATGGAGTACGCCGGTAATACTTCATAACGATGGGAAAAAAGCGGAACACGGATTTGTTTCGATTGTTCCCTACGGAGATAATTATTTTATTTCCTGGCTCGATGGACGTAATACGGGGTCCGAAGAAAGCAACGGGCATGAGGGAGGACATCATGGGCAGATGACCCTCCGAGGCGCCATCGTAGATGAAGCAGGCAAAAAGATAAGCGAATGGGAACTGGATAACCGGGTCTGTGATTGTTGCCAGACCAGCACTGCTATTACCTCGGAGGGGCCTGTGGTCGTTTATCGCGACAGATCGGAGAATGAAATAAGGGACATGTCCATCGTCCGGTTAGTGAATGGTAAATGGACACCACCTGCCACCATACATACCGACAACTGGAATATTGCAGGCTGCCCGGTAAACGGTCCGCGTATCTCCGCCCAGGGCAATAGCGTTGCGGTAGCCTGGTTTTCTTCGCCCGATAATAATGCCCAGGTGAATGTTGCTTTTTCCGCTGATGCCGGGGCCACTTTCGCACCGCCGGTACGAATGGATGAGGGGAAAGCCATCGGAAGAGTAGATATCGAATTAATAGACCCAAATACGGCCATGGTGAGTTGGATGGAAGGCTCGGTCATTAAAATTTCCCAGGTCCATAGCGATGGAAAAAAAGACAAGCCTTTAACTGTCGCATCCACTTCGCAGTCCCGGTCAAGCGGCTTTCCGCAAATGACAAAAGCTAAAGACGGGTTGGTGTTGGCCTGGACAGACGACAAAGAAAAAACAATTAAACTGGCAAGACTTTATCTCAAAGACACGCACCAGTAAAAGGGTGGAACGATCCATAGTTGATTCTCTTTTAAAACCCCAAACACAAATTGCCCTCCAAATCTTACATACCCGCTTTACGGTTCAACTGGCTCACCAGGTTCTATGATCTGCTGTTAGGACTCACTTTTCCTGACAAGAAAATAAAACAGGCGCTGATTGATCAATGCCGTCTTGCCGGGCAGGAACGCATACTCGATTTTGGAACAGGGACAGCCACTTTGTTGGTAATGATAAAGCAACAATATCCGGATGTGGCTGTCACCGGTATTGATGTGGATTATAAAATCCTGAACATGGCTCAAAAAAAAGCCGGTTCCCTGATTCAATTGTGAAAATATGATGGTACCCGGATGCCGTTCACCGAAAGCTCATTTGATATCATCGTTTCTTCGCTGGTATTTCACCACATAGCTACAGTCAATAAAAAGCACGTATTACAAGATCTGTACCGGATCCTAAAACCAGGAGGAAAACTGCATATCGCTGATTTCGGGAAGGCTCATAATCTGTATACTAATTTAGCCTTTGGCATTTTCAGGAGATTTGATGGCGAAGAAAAAGCAGGTATTCGAAGGCGCTGCGCACCCCTTCTATTGGAAGCCCAAGCTGAGAATTCCCGACATCTACGAAAATGAGACCCATAAGCAGCAATTCGGTCAGTTCCTGGAGAATTGCCTGAATGCAAAAGCGGAAGATCCACTCATTAGGGAAATTATTCGTTTGGACAGTTATAAGATAAAAGGCCTGGGACCTGCCGTGTCCAACATCCTTTACTTTTTGCACCCTACCATTGTACCACCGTTTAATACAGCCATCCTGAACGGATTCAATTACCTGTTCAAAGACAATAAGAAATTAGGGAGTTGGAGTGAATACCTGGCATTAAGAGAGGTATTAATGGATACCAATAAGAAACATTGCGCAGATCTTTCACTGGATTTGGGGGCTATTGCAGGATTACTTTTTGAATTAGGCACCCAAAAAATAGTCCTGGGTAACGATGAATATCTGTCTGAAACCGAGAGAAAGAAGCTGGAAAAATTAATTGAAAAAAGACGGGAAGAAGTTGAGCACGAAAAACAGGAAGAAGATCTGCATACAGAAATGCAGTATCATTTATTAAAAATCGGCCATGCCTTAGGTTATGACTTCATCGCGGCTTCGAATGATCGCTCCAAATCTCATTGCGGCAACAATTTTTCATTCATTTGCCTACAACAATTTCCCGAAATCAATTTAGACAGGGAAACGTTGAACACTGTAAAACAGATAGATGTCTTATGGTTTCAAACGTCACAATGGACGGATATAATTTGAACCGTTCGAGTAACGCTGCGGGTGAGATGAATGTTTCCTCAGCACTGCAGAGCATAGAAGGGATTAATTTTGATCCCACTACATTGTGATCGATTGCCCGCAGAATGCGGTGCAACTCATAGCGCTTTTTATCCTGCACTGTTATCGGGTGGCAAACCACAAACCGGTCTCCCCATTTCACCGTATCAATACCAAAAAGCGAACTAAGATCACTTGTCCTCACACCAATGCGTTCGTTGCATTTCAACTCCTCCAATTTCTTTTTTCCTGTCGGAAAAACAACAAATCCATCGGTTTCTTTCTCAAAATAGGTAATGCCGTCCGCAGCTACCGGATAGGATTTACCATTCATCGGGTACGCTGAAATAAATTCATGCACCCACGTCAATCCTTGTTGATTTGCGGCCAGTAATATGCAACATAGCTCATCACCATTACGGATCTCGACGCGCAGGTCCGGCTTAATGCCTTGCTGGCGACATAGCTTCACAAACTCCCAGTTATCCCATGTACTATTAATATTGGTCAAGGCAAGCGTTGTAACGCCTTTATAAACCGCCGTTTGCACTAATTCCTCCGTGGAAAAGGTGCCGTATTTGAAACTAAAATATGTCTTGCAATTCAGGTACATCGGACTGCAATTTTGCTAAATATTTTAGTATTTACCAAATTAGAATTCCCCCGCTCTGCGATTTAAACAGGTAATCGGCTGTTGGTAGCGTGTTTATGGATCGATGGGCATCGACGTTTAGCCCACCGCTGAACAACGAATGTTGATTATTTCGCTCATTACGCAGGTTACGCTGGTAAAGGGTTCATTGGTGATGACGTCATACAATGACAAACCATTACGGCTATCTTCATGCGGTAAACCATCGAAACTTATCCGCTATGGCCCGATCAAAAGAAACAACAACTCCGATGGCCGAACAACTGGCTATTGCTGACCAAGTCTTGGGGCGAAGGCTTTCCAACGCGCGTATCGAAAAAAAAATAACGACAACCGATGCCGCAAAAGCGGTCGGTATAACGTCCACTTACCTGGAAAAAATTGAAAGGGGAAAATCTAACTGTATGAAAGTCGGGATTATCTATGACCTGTGCAGGCTACTGGATTTACCGTTTCCCTATATTATTCCCTGCTTAACAGAAAAATCCATCGAAGAATACCAGGAGGAACTTCAGCTTCCGCCCGCCAAAATCAGCTAGCGTCCGGACTTGATCACTGAAACCTCGCGGTATCCTTGCTGAGTTGTAAATAAATTTTCATACCCATTCATTCCGTCACGAACGTGAAAACTAAACAATACAATCGAATAAAAATAATACTTACGCAACAACAAAAAACGAATAAAGAGTTGGCAGACTTTCTACAGGTTGGACCTGTCACGGTGTCCAGGTGGTGCACCAACGATACACAACCAAGCGTTCCAAGGTTGTATCAAATAGCTGGTTTTCTGAATATCGTCGTTACCGAACTATTATACCCGAATGATCAACACAATGTTCCCTCCGGCACTTAACCCTGCTTATTTTTTTGCCGATCGATCATCTCCGCGATGTCGCTTGCCAGAAAGAAACGCCGGGAGGCTATTTTGAAAGAGCGTAACTGACCGTTGCGCATCCATTCGTAAATCGTTGGCTTGGATACCTGAAACAGGTTGCAAACCTCTTTTGTTTTTAGTAGCTTCGGCTCGTCATCATCGTTGTTCGCCTTTAATTGCCTGTCACGTTCACCCAATACCTGCTCCACCAACGTTTTCAGTTGGTACCAAAACACGTCCAGCTCTACCGGGATCAAAATATGCGGCTTCTCCATATCAAACTATTTATAGGTCGTTATGGCAAGGGGTTCCAAATAAACCAGGTGCCCTACCACGGCACTCATGGAAGGAATGTATTTGATATACCCATAGGTTTGTAGCTCCCGCATACACTTATGATACGTTGTACGACCCACCTTGGCTACCTCGCGAAGTCTGGCCTGCGTGACCTGCACCGGACTTTTTCCCTCGACAATACACCACTCCTGAAATACTGCCATGTATAGGGCAACGTGCAGCGGCCCCATCCGGTGATCGCCCTGAGCCCGCACAAAGAAATCCATCATCTGCTTCAAATACATATTCTCTGTTTTAATTCAAAAACGAATTATCTTGACCACTCACGACTATTGCTACGCTTCTCTTCGCGTTCGTAATGCTGAATCCGTTCATTCACTTTTTGTAATACACTTCCTTTTTCCTCCTGCGCGGCAACGACCCGCTGCACCACCCCTTGCATCGTATACAAACTTTGTTCGACATACATCTTGTGCCCATCCCGCTCACTCAAAAATTTTGTTGCATCCTCTCCCCGTGGCATCACATATAACCGGTCTTTGGTAATGGCTGCGGTGTCCTCCCTGAAGATGACATATCTGTCTCCCTGCTTGAGTCGTTCATTGATAAAATTGAGCAGCTCACCTGCCGTTTCAGGAGGAACTAGATACTTTTCACCCACTTTCGTATACTTGCCAGGATCCTTTAAAAAAAGGCTGGCATCTCCTACCGGATACGGGCGATGTATATCCCAAAGCTTATTGGCAGCCGCATAACCGCCGTCGAGCTTTGAGAGTAATTGCAAATCTGTTTGAATGATTTTCATGGCCTGTTCTCCCTTTTGATTCACCCACGAATCGCCCGACATCCCATAATGCCAATCCAGTTTAGGTAGCTTCGCTGCCAATTTCTCCATGAACGCTTCTTTCAACTGCTGCTCCGACTTTTCCATCGCTTGCTTCTTAATTTGGTTACCTGGATAAATCTTGTCCTTTCTGCCGTTCCCCTTTCTGCATGAGCACCTCTTTTTGCTGCCCCTGTTCCACTAATGGCTTTAACTCCTGCTCAATCACCCTTATTGACTTCACCAAATGCTGCTCTTTGCCTGTCGACTGTTCCGCCGCTTTCACCCATGCCTCGAACGGTGTTTTGCTAATCGTTATATCCTTTTCACTCAAGGCTTCTTTACGTGCCGGAAAGGAAATAAAATGATGGCCCTGTTCTTTTGCCTCCGCCAATTTGTGCAGGATTTCTTTCGCGTCGTCTACTCGCAATACCGTCCCCAATTGTTTGCTTTGAATATTCTCCCGTTTCGACTGCTCGACTTGTAACACCGGTTCAATCGCCCTTATCTGAAACAGGCGGTCTGCATTCTGTGCGATGGTGATCTGATACGGCTTTTCCTGGCTATCTTCCTTCTTATACCCGCGAATAACAAACGATGGCTCATCATTGCGCAAATGTTGCTCGAAGGCTTTTATGTCCGGCTTAATGCCCTTGTCCTTTAATTCCTGCGCAAGGGTCTCCCGGGTAATCGCTACTCTTGCCCGCTCCACGAATGCCTGCTGCTTTTCATCGAGGTAAATATCCTTTACCACTGCTCCCGGGCTACGTGTTATATTTTCCAGATCCATCCGCCGATCCAAATGATTCTTCACCGCAATAACCGGCAACACCTCCCCATACTTATCCTGCGCCCGTTGCTCAAATTGATGCTGGTTCGCCTGAGCCTTCGTTGAAAAAAAGGACAGCTGATCCTGCTTCAATGCCTCATTGTTCTTAGCAGTCTCGATGTACACAAACCGGGCACCGAAATTTTCCGCATGCTCCAGGGTCTTCATGATCGCTACCTGGTCCTTTCCCTCAATCCTGATCATCACTGTTATATTTAACCGCTTTTACAAAGCCATTTTCCTCGCTCTCAACAACCACTTCGCTTTTACTTTTAATTGCATCGTTCTTCCGCCCTCATCTTCTCCCAATTGGATCACCAGTCGCTGATGTTTGGGTAGTGTGAACGGCGTAAAGCCTACCACAAATACGGCCGTTTCCCCCCCAGGTACTTTTGCAACACGCTTGCTGAAGACAGGTGACATTTCCTTTTCCAGTATCGCTGTACGCTTAGACTGCTTTTTTCCTTGCAGGAAAAAGCGTAAATAATCAGTCCTGAAATCCACGGATGAATAATTAACCACCTGCAGTCTCAACCATAGCTGGCCCGCCGATAAATAGGCTCCCTGTAAATGCAGTGCTGTAAACGGATCCTTGCTTTTTAGTCCTAACGTGGTTGGCATACCGAGCACTTGCCACGACGCCTGCTCCAACTGTCTTTCACTGGTCGGATGATCGTGAAGTTGAATTACACCATTGTCTGTAAAACTCAGATTGAGGATAGCTGGTAGTTCAGCATAACTCACCGTAAATGAATAAAATTTGCCCTCTGCGGTCACTACTGACAAATTCGTCGGAACAAATTCTTTTGCCCCTGCCTTCACCTGTAAAATATTGTCCACTCCTTTCGCTTTTTGCACGAGTATACTATTGCTCCCCCGGTCTACACTTTTTATGGCGTAAGGGAAAATCAGGTTCATCGTTTGGTGATAACTCACGGCGATTGGATGCGGATGTATCGTCCTTAATGAATCCTGCGTCAGCTGCGCTTGTACGTTGTGCAGCATAACACTCATCACTAGACCTACTATAATCAACACACTATATCTTTTCATCACTTAGTCTTTTATCCCACGAAAAAATTATTTCTCTCTTTCATTTTCATCCTTCAGCAATACGGGATACCCCGCCGTTAAGGTCACCTGTACCAGCTTGGCTGATTTAGTGACCAGTTGCTGAGCGGCCTGAAGGCCAGCCGTCGCCATTTGCGCTCCCAGTGAAGGATCAAGTGCATTCATCGTACT
>VFQP010001670.1_pt1 | contig 28212 bp, 60 predicted proteins | sample 3512351 | NCBI WGS metagenome assembly VFQP01 (sample SAMN10412372, study PRJNA504923) | tailings metagenome | isolation source: Relicate 1 Philex TSF1 revegetated site | place: Philippines: Tuba, Benguet | collected 2017-08-29
CGTTCTTGAACATCTTGAGCTCGTAGTTCCTGCGCCACGGTGGGGCGCAAGCAACGCCACGGCAAGTGCTCAGGATTCTGACCACAGAGCCGCCAACCCACAGAGGGCGCCTGCCCATCACAGTGGTGCGCACTTGGTCATCTTGGGCGTGAAGAGCTCGAGGTGGTGCATGTATGCCATGAGCAGCGCGCACGAGCGTCGGCCCGTGCCCGAGGGCCCCGCCAGCAGCAGCGAGCCGCCGGGCCGGCTCAGCACGCGGTCGAACCGCGCCAGGCGCTCGAGCACCTCGGGGAAGAGCAGCATGTGCAGCTCCTTGTGCTCGCGCTCGTAGCCCTTGAGCTTCTCGGCCACCAGCTCCTGCAACGCAAGCACAAACACAGCCCACAGTTGCCGGGCGTTGGTTCCGCCTCCCCGGTTCATCACGCGCATGCGAGGGTGCCTGGCATCTGATGCCAGGGGCGCGTGAGCGGGGCGACATTGCTGCGTGTGGCACCTCACCTGAAAGTCCTCCATGGACCACTTGACCATGGGCAGGCGCGCGGGGTCGCCGCTGAGGCGGTCCTCGGCCGTGGCGCCCAGCGTGCTCGCCACCCACGCGCCCGCCGCGCCCCTGCAGAGCACAGCGCGAGGCGTAGCAACACTCACCCAGACCCGCGCAACGAGGCAACTACAGGTGGGCTCACCACACGCTCTCCTCCTTCTTCCCTGCCACACGGCCACACCTGAAGTTGAGGTGCGCGCTGGCGACGGCCTGCAGCATAGCGTTGAACTTGTCCAGCGCGTCGGGCTCTAGCCGGTCGCTGAAGATGCGGCTGGCCTCGTAGCTGAACGCCTCGGGAAGCGTCATGCTGCCGTCGTACTGGTACCTGCGCTCGCGCGTGAGCGCACGGCAGGCACCGCATGGAGCCAGCTAGGGTTGGCACGATGCAGCAGCAGTGGGCGAGGTCCGCGAGCCCAAGGAGAGGCGCTTTAGGATGGTGCGCACCGCTGCAGGCCCTTGATCCAGTCCGTCACGTCGCGCGGGTTGAACTGGTAGTGCGGCTGGTCGTTGACGGTGAAGGCGTCCCGCACCTGATGCGCACGCACAGTCAGGGCCACGCGCACGGCGCCGCTTCAACTCACACTCTGGCACGGCGCAGGTTCGCTACCTCATCCCCTGCTGGCTGGGGCAGTCCTCACTTGGGTGAAGAGGTCCAGCATGGCCTGAGCCAGCTTGGCGGCGCTGATGCCTCCAGAGTTGGGCAGCAGCTGCGGTGCAAGGCATGGTCAAGTGTGGCGAGGTCATGGTTTGGCGCCTCGCCTAGAGCACCACCTCTCGCGTACCAACTCTGCGGCGCGTCCGCAGCGCACCTTGGAGATCATTTGCGTGAAGATGGCCTGCAGGCTGTCGCGGTCGGGCGTGCTCACGTACGCCACGCGCACGCGCGCCGTGAAGCGGGTGGACAGCGCGTGGCGGCCCACCGTCGACGGCGGGCTCATGGACCCAATGATCTGCGCGCGGCGCGCCACACACACCAAGCCCTCCTTGCTCCCGCAGGCCCGTGCTCCCTCACCCCAAGGTTTGGGGCGTGACTGAAAATCAGTCTGAAAGAGCAAAGGGAAAGTGAGTTCAGTTCAACTTGACTGACCTGGATGCGCTCGACGTGAATGAACTCGAGGTTGTCGTCGTAGTAGCCCCCATGCGTGAGCAGCTGCTGCAGGAAGGACACCAGCTGGCTCGTGTTGTACTTGTCCGGCCTGCGGGGACGCGAGTGCACCACCACCAAGCACAAGGAACAGGAACGAGGTTGCATTGCTTGGCGCCCGCCCGCACGCATTCAGTGCGTGCGACTGGGGCTGCAGGGGTTGGTGCAGGGTGCGCGCGGCGCACTGCACCTGGGCAGGTTGATGTCCTTGAGGTAGAGGATGACGCGGCTGTTGTCGGGCGGGCGCAGCACCTTGCCCATGTTGCTCGTCACGGGCTTGCCGCACACCTGCGACCCCGACACCACCGCGCGCAACAGCTTCGAGCACGGCCTCCGGTGCGCCAACGCTTGGCAGGGCGCAACCCTTCTGCACTCTGCTGTTGAGGGCCTGAGGTGGGGGCGAGCGCTTGTCAGTAGGGGGACGCACGCACCTGCACCAGCTTCTGGATGACGTTGGCGGCGTTGGTCTGCGCGCTGCAGTTGACCACGGCCACCGCCGCGCCCATCAAGCGCCCGAAGCAGTACTCGAGCAGGGTGTTCTTGCCGCTGCCCTCGGGGCCGACCTGCGCACGCACGCAGTGCACCAGGTGGGCTCAGGACCAGGCCTCGCTTCAGGGCCAGAAGAGCCACAATCTGAGTCCATGCAAGGCATGCCTCGCAGACTTGAGACTGTGACTTGCTGTCGCCTCACCAGGATGAAGGGCTCGCGCGACTTGAGCCAGGGCGCGATGAGCCCCAGGTTCTGCACCACCTCTTGCGTCATGACGAGCGTCTCGTCCGCCTCGTCGCCCACGCCCCGCTCCCTCAGCTCGTCGCCCAGCAGGCCCAGCGGGTCGCCGCCGTAGTTGGCGTCCATCAGCCCGCCGCCCTCGCCCGTCATCCTGCGTACACGCCACGTGACGCACGGCGGCACACTCAGCACGTGTGCGATAGCGCCGGAGCCCAGCGGTGTGTTGTTCATGTGGGTGAGAAGGCCTTCACGGGCAGCCAAGTGTGGGGCTCAAGGAGACACGACCCCTCTGCACCTGCCGAGGTCGTTGAGGAAGTCGCCGCGGACCTCGGGCGTCATGTTGGCCCCGAGGCCCCGGGCCAGCGCCATGATGAAGTCGCGCTTGGCGCCGGCGCCCTGCTGCAGCTGCGACAGCGCCGAGTCCAGCGTGCCCACCTGCGCCGCAAGAGGGAGAAACTCGCAGGCGCCGAGCATGAGGAAGCGATGCGACGCTGCGTGAGGTGCGACGCGGCCCCGGACTGCACCCGCGAAGCTTGCCTTGGTGGTGTCGACGGCCGAGGCGTGCGACAGCACCCAGTCGAAGACCTTGTAGAAGTGGTCCTTGAACCAGTTGGCGAGTTGAGCTGCGGGACCAGCGAGCGCGCAGCCGGCACGAGCCTCAGCACCGAACGCGCCGTTGCGCTGACCCCACCCCGACCCAGCACCCAAACGCGCTCACTCGTGTCGCTGTCGCCGGTGTAGGCCTTGAGCCACCTAGAGAGCAGCCGGTCCACGTCGAGCGCCTCGTCGCTGAGGAAGAGCATGCCGCAGCGCGAGACGGTGGCGGGCGAGGCGAACTCAAGGCTGTGGCACTCGAAGATGAAGTTCACGTTGTTGGCGAACTGGATGCGCTCGCCGTTGGGCATCGTCAGCAGCCTGCAAGCGATGGGCGCGCACAAGGCTCGTTGTGTGTGTCGCGCTCTGCTGATGCGGCGCTCGGGGACTGCGTCGTGCGCGCGTCGCATCGCGCACCTGTTGTCGTCCAGCACCGAGTTGAGCGACTCGATCCACTCGGGGTCCACGTCTCCGTCGCACACGATCCAGCTGCGCTGCTCCAGCGGCTCCTTGACCACGCGGCGCGCCGCCGCCGTCAGCACGCCGTCGCTCCACTCGCGTGTGTCGAGGTTCATCGAGCCCAGCAGCTGCACGCGCGACGCCGGAACGCACGCGCCGCATCGTTGGCACCGTGCCAGCGAGACGCATCAGCCTTCCCAGCAAGCTCAGTCACAATCGCACAACGCACCTGCTGCCTGGCCATGGCCTTGGGGTTCATGCGGTAGACGTGCGGCTTGCAGCCCAGCTTCTCGTACGCCTTCTCCAGCACGCCCCACAGCGTGCTCTTGCCTGCGCCACACGCACACACAGCACACGCAGAACACGCAGACATTGCTCCCAGCGACAACCACGCCTGGCAGCGGGAGTGCAGACATGCTGGGCACAGAAGTGTCGGACTTTCGGGGCTCACCGGAGCCACTGGGGCCGACGATGATGACGCCGATGCGCTGCTCGCACGCCAGGTGCAGCTGAAGCATCTTCTCCACCTGCGCACACACGGCAGCGCCAAGTCTCCAAGCTTGCGCGCCTGGCATGCACGCCACACGCTGCGCCCACCCTGGGTGCTTGATACCCACCCTGCCCTGCAAGGAGGCTGTCGCACCTGGGGGCCGGTGAGCTCGAGCTTCATGGTGGCGGCCACGGCGTGGATGGCCTTCTCCAGGTCGGCGTTCTGAGAGTCGGTGATCTTGACGCCTGCGCCAGCCCCAAGAGCAAGGCACACGTCAACATGCTTACGACGCGTAGCAACTCAGGCAACGTGCCGCTCTCTAGTCCATGCTTGACAGGCGCTGCACTGGCGGCAGGGCTGCCCTGCTTCCAAGGCGGCGCACCCGGGAAGAGGTCGCCCAGCAGCGCCCTGAAGCGGTTGTTGTCGTCAAAGGTGAGCGTGGGCAGCTTGGTGGCGCACACGGCGCGCACGATGATCTCGCCCTCGGTGGCCAGGTCCAGCTCCTGCCCCGGGGTGGCCTTGCGCACCTGCACCCAGCACGCGACACATGCCCCAGGAGGAAAGGGTTAAAAGCTGCTGCACCTCGCTACTCGCGTAGTTGCGCGTCCCATGCTGGTGGGAGCAGAGGCGAAAACGCGTTGTTACAGAGGAGACTGCGTGGCGGGCGTGAAGGGCGCAGGAGAGGAGGCGCCTCGCGCACCTCTCGCAGCTCGCGCCCGGCGATGCCGAGCGAGGTCTTGAGCGCGCGCAGGCCCCAGTCGTAGTGCTGCTGCGGCGAGAGCAGCTCGCGCGACAGCGCAAAGAGCGACACCATCTTGCGCGCCAGGTCCTTGGCCGCACGGAAGCCCTCGCTCACCAGCAGCACCTGCGACGCGCACACACACACGCACGCAAGCATCAGCACCGCACCATGAGCTCGCCACGAGCAGGCCATGCGTGCAATGCGCAGCAGCGGGTGTTCCAGCTGCAGTGAAGCACGAAAAACTCCTGGCGGCTTGCCTGCGTCCCTGCCCGACCCTAGCGCTGCCCTAGCGCGCCTCACCTCGGCGATGAGCTCGTTGTCGGGCACCGACATGGCGATGGAGCGGAAGAGCTGCTTGAGGTTGTCCGGCAGCTTGGAGCGGCCGCCGTAGCCCTTGCCGGCCGGGTTGAGCGTGACGAAGATGCCGGCGTTCTTGTCCACCTCGACCGTCTTGTCCATGAAGAGCATGGTGGCGGCGCCCTCCTTTAGCGCGCCCTGCAACGAATTCGCGGCAATGAGCACAGCAGGTGGTGGCGGTGGCTTGGCAATCGTGGTGACGGCTGTGGGGGTGGCGCCTTCGCTCAGCCGCTCCCTGGCCTCCCCGCCAGCATTGCGTGGGGCGCGTGCGCGGGCAGGCTGAGGGAGCCAGCAGGCTGAACCAGCAGCGTGGGCCTGCTGGCTGGGAGGCAGGCTCGCACCTGGATGGTCTGGATCTGCTGGCTGACGGCCGAGAGCACCTCCTCATCCAGGCGGTTGAACTCGTCAAAGCAGCCCCACGCGCCGCACTTGACCAGACCCACAAAGATGCGGCCCATGCTCTTGAAGTCAAACTCCTCGTCGCAGTTGAACACCAGCACCTGTGCAGGCGCGCCCGCAGTAGCCACACTCTGCTCCTTCTCCCCACGCATCCATCCCCCGCGCTGCGCTCAATCGAGGGTGGCCAGCCAACCGACTCTCAACCGCACCTGGCGGCCCAGCGCCTGGCCCAGGGCCTTGACCGACTCGGTCTTGCCCGTGCCCGCCGGCCCGTACGGGTTGCCGCCATAACCCAGCGCCATGCCCTGCATGGCGGTTCGGGGAGACGCCGCACATCAGTGTTTGAGCCCCATGCCCAGCAGTGCAAAAAGCGTCTTTCGTGGCTTGCAGGTTCCCTGCATTCGTGCACGCCTCTTCCTGCACGCTTTCTGGGCGCTCCTCCTTCTCCTCCTTCTCCTCCTTCTCTTCCTCACACCTGTGTGAGTGTGAGGTAGCACTTGTCCGTGAGTGGCGTGTAGACCAGCTTGGGCGCGTTGCCCTGGTACTCCCACGTGTAGTCAAACGACGCCTCGGCCATGCACACCGTCACGCCGCCGTCCTGCAAAGTTGGGGGGCCCACAACCCATGCCACATCAAGTCCTCAGCCGGGAAGCTCCAAGGCATTCGCCTGGGTGCGTTGCGCAGCTCATGGTGAGGGTGGACTCTAGGGCGGGCCTCACCTTGGGGTTGGCGTAGTAGCGCAGCTGGCGGGTCCACGCCCACTCGCCGGCCGAGGCGCACCTGCGGCAGCGTCGGCACGCGCCCACCACCTCACAACCACTTTGCGCCTGAGCACACCAACACGCAGGACGCCTGCTTCCAAGTAGTGGATTGTGAGAGGTGCGAGGAGAAGCGTTTGCGCACCTCTCCTTGGCGAGCTGGTCGAGCACGTCGAGGTAGTGGATGAGGTCGAGCACCAGCGCCTGCTTCTTGAGCTGCAGCAGCACGGCGCCCGTGTAGTCTGACGACGCGATGCGCTGCAGCGCGCCCGACCACTCCTGCGCGCGGCACGCGTGGTTGGCAGGGGCACCGCAGCAGAAGGTGCAGGTGCAGGGTGTCTGCTGAGCGACCCGTGGGGGTAGGGTTGTGGGCGGCGCACCTGGCGGGCCTTGAGCACGGCCTTCTCGCCCTGGCGCAGCGCGCCCTCCGCACTGCAGCGGCACGAGCAGCACGAGGCGCGCCAGAGGCATTGCGGTGAGTCAGTCAGATGTCGCCAGGCGAAAGCGCGTTTCGCTGTGGGCCAAGGCCCAGGCAAGCGCACCTCTCGGTGAAGTTGATGGCCTCTTTGAGGCACAGGATCTGGGACGCTGCCGCCTTGAACTCGTCCTGTGTGGACGGGGACGGGGGGCGCACATAGCAATGGCAATGCTCCATCAATCACCATCCCGACGCAACCGTGCGTGTCGCGGGGCTTGCGTGCTCGAGCAGCACTGCACGCTTGCTATCGTCGCTCACCTGCATGCGGCCGGTGCGCACCACGTCCAGCTGCCCCGCCAGCGTGCCGCGCATGGACCGCGCCAGGTCCGACAGCCACGCCTCGATCTGCTCCGTCACGCGCACGGCGCCGCCCGCCGCCAGCTCCACCACCTCGGTCTCCATGCTCGTCATGGCCGTGATGGCGCCCTTGTCCTGCACCGCCCGCCGCGCGCACCGCGCGGTGCATGGCCGTCAGCTCTTCGCTCTTCTCAGCCCAGCAAGCGCGAAGGCGACTGGGGCAGGCGGCCCACCTGCGTGAAGGTGACCTTGTGGATGCCGGCAAAGAGCTTCTTGAGGTGCGACTGGATCACGGTGGGGTTCTTGCTCTGGCCCAGGATCTCGAGCAGGTCGTCGTCGCCCAGGAAGTAGAACCTGCGTTCGACCATTCGGCCAGGGCGAAAGCAGGGCATGGTCGTCAGTCGGCATGTCGAGGGGACGCTCGAGCAGGGAGGATGAGGCGTTCACGGCACGCCCTCACCTGGGGAAGGACGATCGCTTGTCCTCGAGGAAGTCGGACAGGGCGCGCTGGCACACGTCGAGCTGCTGCGCCATCTGCGGCAGCTTGTCGCGGATGCCGGGGATGTCGGCGAACGACACGACCAGCTTGGTCACCTGCGCGGCGGCGCGCCCACGGCACACCGATCGTCCTGGCTCAATCAGCAGCGTCCGCCGTAGCCCTCGCAGGTTGGCTGGTGAGGCGAAGCTCAACCTCAACTCACCTCGAGCTGGCCCATGACGCGGCGGAACTCCTCGTCCACGTTGCGGAAGCGCGCCTGCTGCGCCGGCAGCGCGCCGCGCCCGAAGATGGGCTCGAGGTACACCCAGCGCCGCTGCACCTGGTTGAGCAGCGCGAGGCCCTCGTTCAGCAGCGACAGCTTGGCCTCCCACGACGAGACCTCGTCCTTGAAGAGGTGGTAGTAGGTGCTCTGCCGCAGCGAGGCGACGAGCGACTGGTGGTCGCCCACCTCGGCCAGCACGTCGCGCCACTCCTTGATGAGCGCAACGCGCTTGGCGCCTGCGCGCCCGCCGCCCTGCTTGCACACGACGAACGATCCACGCGCCGTCCAGCAACCCGATCAATCTCCTCGTCAACGTAGTGATGAGGACGGAGCCCGAGGAGGCGCGGGATGTGAGCGCACCTGTTGCTGCTGCTGCTGGCTCGTGTCGGTGAGCGCGAACTCGCGCTGCAGGCCCCACAGCTTGAGCTCGGCGAGCGCCTTGCGGATCAGCGCCTCGCCCTGCGCCTGCGCGTCGAGCGTCTTGATGGCCTCGGCGTTCTTGACCTGCGGGGCACGAGCTCTCACTCCAACGGAGTGAGGACCCTCTGCTTGGTGAGCAGGTTGGCTTGCCCGTCCTACCCTAGCACAATGGCCCAGGCGCAGAGGGCCTCACCACCGCGTCGGCGACGTCGAGGAAGTGCGCCAGCGTGACGGTCTCCTTGCTGACGCCCGTCGCCCCGGACGTCCTGAGCCCAATGAGTTGGAACAGCTGCGACAGAGGGAGCATCAGCAACAGCAAGAGTACATGAGCCACGCGCCGAGCCATGCAGCGGCTCGGTAAGCAAGGGCGGCGCCCGCAAGGGCATTGGGGGCACAGCATGCAGCCAGCGCACCTGCAGCCAGTGGCTGTCCTCCCAGCCAGCGCCGCGCATGGTGGTCTTGAGGTGCGGCAGGCAGCGGCGGTAGCTGTCGATCTCCTTGAGCAGGATGAGCGCAATGGGGTCGTCCTGCCCCTTGCCCTCGGTGGCCTTGGTCCACTTGGCCAAAAAGTCCTCGATCTTCCAGACCTGCACAAGCGCAGCACGCGCAGCATGCAGCACGGCACAACGCTCGTGAGCACGGACTTAACAAAGCTCGCTGCTTGCTTTGCCCCGCTGCCGTCCATGATGCGTACGCGCACGTCCCATGCCCTCAGGCAAAACCCTCGCCTGGTCGCGCATGGAGAGCCAGTCGCGGTTGGCCATCTCGTTGCGCTCCTTGAGGAACTCGGCGTAGCGGTCCCAGTGCTGCTTGGTCTGTGCCACGTCCGCCGCCACCTCGTCCAGCAGCGCAAAGTCGCCCATCTCCAGCTTGAACGCGTCCGCCTCCTGCGCACGCAACAAGCTTCCGTCCCAACTGTCAGCCCAAGGCCCCTCACACCGGTCATGTCTGCACCCCTCCCATGCAGCGCGCCTGGTGAGACGACGTGTCAGGGTGGCGAAGAGTGGCGGACGATCACGAGCTAGGGTTGCGCGCCCCGGGAGCGGGTGGCGGGAATACGCCGCACCTTTTGCAGCTTGGCGCTCTCCTCGCGCAGCTCCTCGATGCTGGCAGCGTACTCCTCGATCTTGGACAGCACCACGGCCGGGTTGCCGCTGGGGCCGCCCTTGGGCTTGAGCTCGTGCCACCGCGAGGCGAACCCAGACACCTTGCCCCTGCGCACCGTCACGACGGCCACCACCGCCACCACCGCACAGGCTCCTTGCCGAGACGCAATTGCGTCGGCCGCAGACGGCCTGCAGCTTGTGTGCTGATGTATGCGCCAGGCCAACGGCAGCAAGGTGCGGGGGCGCGCACTTGAAGTCGTCGAGCTGCTTCTGGATGGCGACGGCCAGGCCCGCCTTCTGCTCCTCCAGGTGCGCGTCAAACTGCTGCAGCTGCGTGGTGAAGCTCTCCCACGCCGTCGTCACCTGCGCCGGGCAGTTGCGCATGACGCGCACGCTGCGTCACTGTCGCGTGGTGCCTGGAGACATCCAGGGCCCTCGCACCCTCACGCAGCGCCACCTGTGCCCCCTCAACAGCGCTGTTTGCTCGCCACGTTGCTTCCCTTGCCTCAAACAGTCCCCCACCACCACCGACGTACCTCGCCGAGGTCCACCACGGCAAAGGCGGCCTCCCTGCCCGTGCCGGCGGCCATGGCGCGCAGCAGCTTGTTCTTCTCGTCGATGCGCCGCTTGACCTACACATGCGCCCGCCCGCCACGCAGCCAGGGCTCAGGGCAAGCGCGCAACCGCCCGCCGGCCACAAGCCCCACAGCAACGATTTGCGTGCGAGGAGAGCAAGGGGCGCGCGGCTCGCCTGCAGGATGTCATTGAGGCCATCGACCATCTTGCGTGCCTCCTGGCCCGCCCGCCCAATGTCCTCCACCGAGTTGGCCTGGAGGTTGAAGAGGTCCTTGCCGCTGCGGATGAACTCCTCCATCTGCTCCTTCTCCGACACCGCCTGCGTGCACACGCCACCCACCGCACAGCAGCACCACCACCGCTGGACCCCGAGCGAAATGAAATGCGAATCCAAAGCAGCCTGGGGCGTGCTGGAGGTTGAGAGGTCAAGGCGCGACCTAACCTTGCGGCGGAGCGAGGTGACCATGCCCTCCTGCAGCTTCTTCATGTGCTCGTCCACGGCGGCCTTGACCGGCAGCAGCGACACGGTGTAGCAGTCGATCTGCGCGGCAGCAGCAGCAGCGCCGCACGGCAGCAGCAGTCTGCGTGACGGGGGAGTGCGCTGTGGCCAGGAGGTACAAGAGCAATCGCTGGTGGCGGCGGCACGGCAGCCCCTGCAGAACGCGCACCTTGACCTCGTTGGGCAGCTTCTCGGCGTCCTTGGCCGCTGCCTTGAGCACCTTGAAGTTGAGCTCCCAGTCGGGCACCTCGACGAGCGCCTGCGACGCGTGCGGGGCCGGCGGCACTGAAGCTCAGGGACTAAAGTCCTCGCGAGGGACGCTGAAGGGCCGAGGACGTGCGCACGCGAGAGGCCCGCGCACCTGGTCGATGAACTCGTCGAGGTCCACGGTGCCCATCACCACCCAGTCCTGGTAGCGCTTGAGCTCGTCGGCCAGCTGCGTGAAGAGCCCCTCGGCCGCCACGTAGACGCGCGCGATTCCCGCCGGGTTCGAGTCGACGATGGCGCGGAAGAAGCCGGCGCGCTCGCTCAGGTCGCTCACGCCCTTCATCCTGCATATCCATGACGGCACACCAGCAGCGCCTCAAGGGCCGCAGGAGGCTGTAACAAGCAGATTCGACGCTGTGGCCGCCAACCCTAGCCTGGACCGCGAGGAGAATGGCACGGAGGTGCGCAGAGCATCAGGAGGGTGCAGGGGCCAGGGTCCTCACCTCAGCGGCAGGCCGAGGAAGGTGTTGAGGTAGTCCTTGTAGTGCTTGATGCGCAGCTCCTCGAGCGGAGGGTCGTACTGCAGCTTGTGCTGCCGGAACACCATGCGCACCTCGATCTCGGGCAGCGTCTTGTTGATGCACTCGAGCCCCTGCAGCCACACCAGCGCCGGAACAGCGATGTGCACGGTCACCACAACAGCGCCATGCATGGCGACGCACCAGGCGCGTCAAGTGCGTGGCGGAGGGACAGCGGGCCTGCCCTCCAGGGCCTCCACAGCACTCCCCGCGCCTCACCTGCACGTACTGGTACTCGAGCGCCTTGTACAGCTGGAAGTCCCAGTGCTGCCGCCACACCTGCGCGCACGCCGCCACACAACGGACAGCGCCATCACCCACCGGACGGCAGCCGCTCACTCACGCGCGCCGCAGCCCACTGCGCACCCTCCACTTCAGGCCGTGACGAGCAAGCCAAGGCCGCACCTGCTGCGACTCGCGCGTGTAGCCCTCGGCCTCGAGCCGCGCGAAAATGTCGCGGATCTCCTTGACGCCCGCCGCCCAGCGGTCCTTGTACCGCACCAGGTCCGTGCCCATGAGCGCCACCACCTTGTCCTTGATCAGGTCGTGCCACTTGCGCAGCTGCCTGCGAGGTACATATGCAAGTGGGCGCCGCGACAGCGCTCGCTCGCGCGCCAGGGCACCACACCTGCCTCCTCCCACACCCACCCAGGTGTTTGCGAGGTGTGAGCGCAGGCAGCGGGGCAAGGCGGCGAGCATGGCGGTGAGGGAATTAGGGCAGATTGAGTCGTGACGTGCCTGTTCTTGTCGGCGAGGCGGTCGGCCACGTCGTTGAGGCGCTTGACGTAGCCCTCGAGCGCGGCGGCGTTGCGCCACGTGATCTCCTTGCCCTGCCCGTCCTTGGGGTTCATCAGCACCTGCGCACAGATCGCGTGCAGCAGGAGGATCGCTTCGCTTGGTCAACGCCCCCCAACAACGCAGTGCTGGGCGGAGGGATGTGGGAAGCGCATCCGCCACACCTTTTCAAACTCGATGGCATCCTGGAGAAGCATGGGCTTCTGGCACGTGACCATCTCGGTGGAGATGTTGTTGTAGAAGTTGGCGCGCTGCTTGAGCACCATGCCGTACCTGCACCACCACCAGGCATCGGGTTTGGGTTAGTGCGCACCCAGCCGTCCAGATGCAGAACCATTTGTGCTGTGGCAGTGGGGGCCATTTGTGCTGTGGCAGTGGGGGAGAGCAGCGTGTCGCCCTGGGCGTCAGGTCGGTCTGTGCACCAACAGTGGTGGCATGATGCGCAGCATGCGAGGGGGGGTGGCGCACCGGTAGAACTTGTTGGCCGTCTCCACCTCGGTCAGGATCTCCCGCTTGATGTTGAAGCCCAGCGACTGCAGCTGGCGCACCTGCTCTCGCGCACGCGCACACCGGGACCGCCCCCCGACACACCCCACACGTCACGTCACGCCAACCCGCGCTCCGCGATGCCCAACCTGCGGTGACTTGCCAGCGAATGCAACACCCCGCCAGCGTGCGCAGCAGGCAGGGTGGTGGATGAGCTCCGTGTGGCCTCTGCCGCACAGGCAAGCGAGCCCGCGCCCGCCCCCTGCACGTCCGCCCGCCAACCCACCCGCCAAACCCTCACCTCGCGGAGCAGCACGACAAGCTGGTCGTTGAAGTGCGTCTTGACGTGCAGGTTCTGGCTGTCGAACGTCATGAGCTTGCTGTTCTTCCAGCTGGCCATGTCCGCCATGGCGTCCGCCGTCGCATCCTGCGTCAGTTGAGGGGCCGCCAGGGGTGAAGGTGTTTGACGCCAGATGGCAGCACCCTGTGTGCGCTTGTGAGAACTGAGACTGACCTGCCAGTTCTCAAAGGCCTCCTTCTTGAACGCGTCCACCTCCTTGCTCATCTCCACCACCACGCCCATGCACGTGCGCAGCGCGCCGCCGCCGCCGCCGCCGCCCGCGCCGCCGTCGTTGCCCTTGCCCGCCGCCTGCCCGGCGGCGGCCCCGCCGGGGCCCAGCATCACCGACAGCACCTCCTGCACCTTGGACAGCCGCTGCGTTGCGCCACGGCAGCACACAGCATGCAAACAGTCATGCGCTGCCCGCAGGGCTGGCATACACAGCCCATGGCGCTCTGGGCGTGCAGCCCTGGTCACTGACCTGCAGGCATCCCAGCGCCCACATGACGCGGTCGGCCACGCTGCAGGCGCCCCTGGCGCCGGCGCCGCCGCCGTCCTTGCTGTCGGCCAGCGCGCGCTGGTGGTCAAACTCGGACTGGAGGTTGTCCAGGTGCTTGTCAATCTGCGAAGGTTAAAGAGCCGCACGGAAACACTCTCAGGCTTCACTTCAGTCCATGGTTTTCAGCTAGAGGAGAGGGCTCGAGCCGTGCCCCGCTTTGGCGTCACGAGCCCCCAACCGTCGCACCTGCTTGGCCAGGGCGTCCTTTTCGCCCTCGAGCGTCTTGGCGATGACGGGGCGCCCGATCAGGCTGCCGTAGCGCTTGAGCTCTTGCAGCACCTGTTGGGTGAGGCGAGGGACAGCAAGCGACGCGCCACAGGTCACGCCCCTGTAGCTGTGCGCAGCGCGCTTGGGCCACCGGGCGGCATGGGGCGGAGCCCGAGCAAAAGCACAAGGGCGGGCGGTGGGCGTGTTCATGCGTGCAGGCCGGCAGTGGGGCCCCAGCCCGCGCGCACCTGTTGCGGTTGCGCCGCCGCCTTGCCGCCGCCCGCGCCCGTCACGGCGGCCATCAGGCTCGGGATGATGACGGAGCCTGCGCAGACGCATCATTCGGCTCAGCAGACCATGCTCAGCACACGCAGCGCAGTGCAGTGCTCCTTGTGCCGGCCGCCGCGCCAAGAGAGGCCCCAACCCTAGCGGCTGCCCTAGCCACGCGGCCTCACCAAAGTGCTCGCGGAGCTTCTGGCTGATGCGCTGCTCGATGGGCGCCATGCGGCGCTCGTACTCATCGCGCGCCGCCGCCCACGCCGACTGGCTGAAGTCCGACACCTGCTGGCAGGCACACCAGCCGCGTCCCCCAAGTCAGCGGGGTTAGGGTTAGCCCCGCGCCGTACGTCCACGTGTCCCAGCACTCAGAGACGAGATGAGAGACTGAGCGTGCGCCCACCCAGGCGCGTCAGCAGCTGGGGCCAGGTTGTGCGAAGCAGTGGGAAGGGAGGGCCTGGCACACGCGCCTGCAGGGCGTTGATGTTGAGGAAGGGCGCAAAGACCTCGTTGCAGCCCAGAGACGCCGCCTCGTCGCGGCCCAGCAGGTGCGACAGCTCGTCGTGCGCCTCGCGCATGTGGTAGATCTGCGCAGCACGCGCAGCACGCACGACACACAGTAAGAAAACTGTGTGTCGCCACACTGCCGCCACGCACCCACGCTGCATCTCTTGCACGGCCTGCCTCCCAGCCCACCTGCCAGCCTGGCTGACGTTGAGGAAAGTGTGCCTGCTGTAATTCCCTTCCCTCCCCTGCCTCGCCTCACCTCCTCCAGGCGCGACAGCAGCGCCAGCAGCAGCGGGCTGCAGTACGAGGCGCCCTGCCAGTCGTGGCCGCCCGAGTCCAGGCCCAGCGCCCAGTCCTGGCTTAGGGCTAGCGACTCGGACGCCATGCGCGCCACCGCCTGGCTAGCGCCCACCAGCGCGCCGCGCAGCTCCGAGTAGGGCAGCAGCCAGAGGTCCCCGCCACGCAGCTGGGACTGCGGGGCGCAGCAGCAACCAATGTTCGGGTCAGGCGGTGCAGGTGGCGTGGGTCGCCAGCTCGCCGTGCTGCGCCTGAGGCGAGCCAGGGGACTGGACGCGTGGATGGAGCGTGCGTGCAGGCAAGCAGACCAGCTGCTGACCTGGATGTAGGCGGCCACGGCCACGGCCGTCACGTGGAGGAAGTTCTCCACGCGGCGCTGCGACATGGCGAACTTGCCACTGGGCAGCTTGATGGGCCACACCTGCACGTGTGCAGGCGAGGGACCGCACCGCTCCCCACCTTCCGCACTCTCACGTGTGAGGCCGCCGTCGCGGCGACACCCCATTGCGCTGCTTGCCCGCAGGCCTGGGCTGCTCCTGCTGGTGCCTCCCTGGGTGCTGGCCAGGCCCCAAGGAGGCCCTAGGGGGCGCCTCACCTGGCGCAGCGCGTGAATGGCCACGTCCACCGCCTCCTTGACCGCCTCCCACCCGCCCTCGAGCGCGTCGGCGGCGCTTCCGGGGCTCAGCGTGGCCTTCTCGATGCCCTCAAAGGGCCCGCGGATGGCGTCCAGGTACATGTGCACCTGAGCAGGGGACGCAGCACCCAGCGATGGGGTGAGAGAGATACGGAACCTCTGAGTCTGGGTCAAGCGGCGATGGCCCTCCCGGCACGGCAAGACACGTCATGCAAGGGTCACGCCTGCGCTCAGCCCCAGCCCGCACCTGCTGCGCCGCGCGCGTGGCCGTGCCCGCCACGGCGGGGTTGGTGGCCAGCTCGGCCCAGAAGGCCAGCTCGTCCAGCGGGCTCAGCACCTCGTGCACAGGCGCCTCGCTGGGGTCAGGCACCGTCACCGCCGCGCCCTGCGCACGTAAAGCACATCACCACCACCATCGTCGTGGTGAGTCCCGGTGAGGCGCGCCGCTCTGCCCGCTGCAATGTCGCCACTGCGTTGCTGCAGGAGCAGGAGACTCCCAGCGGCCCGCACCGTGCCCTTGCGCACGACGGCGCCGAGGCCCGCCTGCACTTGCTGCAGCAGCTCCGAGAGCTGTGGCGTGACGGCACCGGGCGCCGCCTTGCCTCCCGCCTTGAGGCCCAGCAGCGGCGAGTACACGTCCTTGATCGAGTGGTACAGGCTGCGCCAGGCGGCACACGCACGCACGCGTGCACGCACGCGTTCGACGTGTGTGTGCGTTGGATTCTGCATCTGTTTGGACACCTCGGCGGGGCCGGAGCCCAACTACCAGGCGAATCAGATGTCTCGCAGCACAAAGGCAGGCGAGCCCGAGCACGTGCGTGGGGGTGGGCGCCGGCCCCTCGGAGCAGTGAGCCTGCATTGCAGGACCGGGGCCCGTGCACTTCCAGCAGGACGGCTGGCGCGGTGCCGCACCTGCTGAGTGGGTCGCGCGAGACGGTGGACAGCGCGATGTTGGAGGGCACGTCCGACGTGGTGAGCACGCCCGGCCGCAGCTTGGTCATGAGCACCTGCACGCACAAGCGCCCAGGCGGCCACGCGCGCGACCCGGCGTGTGCACACGCTGGGCTGCACGCACGCTGCCGTGCCGCCAGTCCTGCCAAGGCACGAGCTGCCGGGACGCTGGGGCGGGCTGTGCCCTGCGCTGGCTTGCGCCTGAAGGCGCCCGCAAGGCGGGGGCGCCCCACAGGCCGCGCCGTCGCCCCGGCGTGCAGCGGGCAACCGCACCTGGTACTCGCATCCCTCGGGGTACTGGGCGCTGGCGGTCAGCTGCAGCTGCAGCTTGCCTGTGCCCAGCCCAGACACGCTGGCCTGCGCGGCGGCACGCACGACGCACCACGGCATGGTGCTGCGCTCGCTGCAGGCGCACCGCCTCTGCTAGGTGTGCTTGTGTCCGCCAGGCGTTCCAGGCACGCGAGCTTCTGGGGGTGTGCACCGCTGTGGCACGTTGCTGGCTGGCGTGGCGAGGGAGGAGCGCGGCACGTACCGCCAGCACGCTGCATCCCGCGTCGTCCAGGAACTTTGCAATGGCGCCGTTGGCATCTTGCCCAAGGTACTGGATGTAGGAGTCCTGTGCAGCACGAGTGCTCATCCGCGCTGCCGAGTCTGTTTCAGGCAGCGCTCACGCGCGCCCGCCCGCCCACCAGCACTGGCACTTGGATTCCAGACCTGACACTGGGGCAGCACGAGCATCGCTTTGCGTGAGCTGCACCGCACAGCCACGCACCCTCTGGTCTGCTGGAGCGATGGCTCCAGCGATGGTCGAGAGCACGAAGGCCTTTCGATCGTCCATGCTGCCGCCTCAGTGAAGCTGCAGAACACTGTTGTCAGGTGCTTCACGCCATGTCTGGACGCTCGCCCGCTGCTCTGGCGGTGCTCGCGGGATGCCCAGGGGCACAGATGTCGAGCTGAGCTGCGCCCTGGCGCGCTCCCGCCGCTGACTCAAAGGCCGCACACGAAACAATCCACGATTGCCGTGGTAGAGCGTTAGTGCTGTCGCCGGGGTCGCCGGTCAACTATTCTGCGGCCGGTCAGAGGGGCGCAGGCACACACTCCCTTCTGCGACAGGGCGCTGAAGCAGCCCGAGGGCCGTGGCGCTGCTCCAACACTTGCAAAGTGTGCAGGACGAAGCATGCACGTCATGCCTACCCTGCTGGGACCTCCGATCGGCACACCACTGGCGTGGCGCAAGCACGGCCGCCAGTCTCAGGCCGCGACACCGACCTCGAGCAGATCAAGCACAGAATTCTCCAACAGAAAGATCCAACAGCCGCAGATGATCAAGGCCGTGGCCAAGAGCCTCGCGTGGCGCGCCCACTGGGACGCAGCCCTTTGCGCGCCACCACCCTGCGCCCCGTTCCAGCACCAGCATCGCGATGGCAGGGCCAGCGGCCCTCCTACCAAACTGGACGACCTGAGTCAATGCACACCACGCTTTCCAATGGCACAGTGGCACAGTCAAGGCTATCTATCTGCCCAGCTGCATCCTCGCGCACCAAACGGTCCCCCGACACACGAGGCACAACCCTCAACGCCCCACGCCCTCCGTACATTGTGTGCACTCGAACCAAAGCACACGCAGCAGGCCAAACGCACGGCCAAGCCGTAACTCAAGAGAAGCGAACGCAGTGGGGAGCGGCGGTGCAGCGGCAGGCTCCTTTGTGGCGGACAGATGCATGGGACGCATGCAGGGGCACGCTGTGGCAGGGTGGCATCATGTCGCCGCCACACCCGGGGTGGGTTGGGGTCGTCCATGAGCCTGCAATGCCAGCCGCGGCCATGACTGGACCAGAGAAGAAGACCAGCGGCACAGGCATTGCTGCCCCCGAGAGCCAGGGGAAAGCAACGAGAAACGGAGACGAATCTCGCCATCGCGCCAGCAGTGCTGCAATGATGAGCAGCGCTGCAGAAGCGGTGGTTGGCACCCGCCGGCCCCCACCCTCGCCATCTCAAAACCTCGTCAGTTCCTGGGGTGGTTTGGTTTGAAGTTCTGGTTGGCAACACGTCACGCTTTGCGCGGCGGGGGTGCACCGCACACCAACCCAAGCAAGAAGGGCTGGCGCACGCCGCACACACCTCGCCACGCAACGCTCTCACAAAGAATGGATGTCGAGAAGCAGCACAGTCCTCCCCCGTTGAAGGCGCGGAAAACCCTCCCCAGCCCAGCTCCCCCTCTCTTACGTGGCACGATGCCTCCCGTCGGCGACGCCTGCTCGACACGACACCCCGCCGCGGCCGCAACGGCCCTCCCAAACCTGCCCACAACCCTCCCCGCCTCACACCGCGCCCGCCCCGCCGCGGCCAAACAGCGGCTTTGCGGCGGGCGGGCCCCCGCCGCTGGCGTTGGCCGCACAAAGCTCCATGCTGCTGGCGCCGCTGATGCTGCCGCCGGCGTGCGGCCCCCCGCCGCCGCCGCCGCCGCCGCCGCCGCCGACTTGTGCGCTCGCTGCCGCTGCCCCCATGGCCGCCGTCACGCTGCTGGTGCTGCCCAGGCCCATGGTGCTGGTGCTGCTGGGTCCCGCGGGCCCGGCACCGCCGGCGCTCATGCGCATGTAGCCGCGGTGGTGGTGCGCGCGGCCTGCGAGGAGGCCGCAGCAGCAGCCGCGACCAAAGCACACGTTTTGCTGCAGGTGTCATGCAAGGTGGCGTGGCCATGCATGAGGCCATCGCAGTCCAAACCCTGCGCTTACCTGGCCCGAACTGCAGCGCGGCGGCGCCGTGCGACCCGCTGGACGGGCTGCTGCCCAGCGCGTGCGGGTGGTTGCCGGCGTGCGCGCCGTGGCCCCACTTGTCCACGCTGCTGGCCGACGAGGGGCTGCGCGAGTAGATGCGCAGCGTCCTGCGCGCACGCGCATGCACAGCGCGCGCAGCACGGGGCGGCCGGTGAGAAGGCGCGCTGGGTGACGCGAGGTCTGCGCGAGGTCTGATGCCCAGGGCAGCGCCCGCCGTGCGCGCGGTGGCGCGCTCACTCTGGCGCGGCGAACTCGAACGGCGTGATGCCCAGGTCCTTCATGGTGATGCCCTTGGCCTCGAGCTTGCCCTCAATCAGCCGGATGCTGCCCAGCAGCAGCTCCAGCTGGCGCTGCAGCCGGTTGACAATGCTCTCCTCCTGCGCGCCACACGCGCAACCCCACAGGGAGCAGCACGCGTGCGCCATCCTCAGCCTCCAGCGCGGACGGCCACCAGGCCAGGAACAAGTGAGGTGGGCGTTGCGCGGCCTGCGTTTAGACCATCCCGCACGCGCTCGCCGTGCCAAGGGGATGCGCGTGCCGCCCGCGGGTGGGCCTCACCTCCATCTCCATGTCCTGCTCCAGGCGGACCTTGTCGCGGTTGAGGCGGTCCACCGACTGGCTCAGGTCAAGCACCTGCATGAGGGTCGACAAGAAGAAGGCAGCGAGCGGGTGTTGGGACGCGTCGCAGCTAGCCCACAGAGAGGTCCACACCAACAGCGAGGCAAAGCTGAACGAGCCGGCCTTGGGGCCAAGCGGGCAAGAGCATGGGAGGAGCCAGTGCCCCCAAGCCGGGCGGCCGCACCTGGCGCTGCAGCTCCACCTTCTCCTCCCGCAGGTGCTTCTTCTCGCTCGCCAGCTTGCCCAGCTGCGAGGAGGGGCGCGCCACGGCAGAGCGGCACGCACACTCGCTGCGCCTCACCCCATCACCCCCTTCCAAGCAGAAGGAGGGCGTAGCCCTCACCGTCTGGAGTGCGCAGCGGGCGCGCACCAGGCGCCGCGGCCGCACACGCACGAGGGAGCCTGCGGCGCGCGCTCACCTGCACTTGCAGCTTGTTGACGATGTACTCGCTCTCCGACTCGAGCGTGGCCTCCAGGTCAATCTTCTCCTTGGCCAGCCGCGCCTTCTCCACCTCCATCTGCTCCATCTGCACACGCGCACGGCGACGCGGATCGAGCACCCCACCCGCCAAGCACACGTGGTGGCCACGGAGGTGGGAGCTCCGCGGTACGCCTGCGCCGCCGGAAAGGGGTGCGTGGGCCGCGCGTCCTCCAAAAGCAGGTGGCAGGGTGCACAAGAATGGCCAGAGGGTGCCCCTCCCCCTCCTCCCACCTGCTTCCTGAGGTCCAGCAGCTGCACCTCCAGCTGGCCCTTCTCCATGGCGAGCTGCGGCGGGGGGCGCAGCGGCAAGCAGCGGCGTCAGGCGATAATGCCGGATCAGGCAGCACGGCACGTGGAGGCCGGTGGGGCGCACCTTGTCGAGCTTGCGTTGCAGGTTGTTGGTCAAGAACTCTGTGTGTGGTTAACCAAGGGGGCAACGGGCGCACCCTGTGGCCCTAAGCCGCGGCCGCGCACACACACGGCAACGCGACCTCCCCTCCCCCCGAAGTGCGCGCAGCCGGCTGTAAAACAGGAACGGGGACTCGCCTTCTTCTTGCTCCACCTGCGCGCCAGCCAAACGCAGCGTGGCAGCAGAGCGGAGGGTGTGCACACCCAGGTCAGTCTGACGCGCCTGGGAGTGTGGCCGCGCGGATCGGATCGGGCGGGGTGGCGTGCGGGTGGTGTGCGGCTGAAGGCGGGCGCACCTTGCTGGTGAGGAGGGCCTTCTCGCGCTTGAGCTGCTCCAGTCGCCTCATCAGCTTGAGCATGATGGCCTCCTCCTCGCGCTCCGCCGCTTGTTGCTGCGCGCGGCGGGCGAGCCAGCAGGTAGGTGCGGGTCGCTTGCGGCACGCCTCCAAGAGTGCATTTCATCTGCCCCCACCAGGATGTGAGCGCGCTGCGCTCCAGCAGCTGCCTGTTTTGCGGCAGCACCGCTCGATGCCGATGCTGAGTCGCGCAGCGGCGGCGGTGCGCCCCACCACAGCAGGCCCGCTGCCCCACACGATGATGGAGCCCCGCTAGCACTGCTGTGCTGCACCGTCTGAGCCCGCGCTGGCCACGCTGTGATGCTGCTGACGGGTGGGGCGAAAGTCCGCGAAAGCGGTCCCCGCACGCGAGCGAGCGAGCGCGCTGTTGAAGTGCACGCGCGCGCCCCCGTGCAGCGGCGGCAGCCAGGCGGAGCCCAGCAGCTGGCTGGCGCGCGCCGCGCTGGCCCCCGCGCAAGTTCGCCGACACCCAGGCGCGATCGCCCCACAGCACCCTCCCAGGCCCTGCGCTCACCACCAGCACACTCTGCTGCTTGGCGTGCTTCAGCTCCAGCGCGAGCATCTCCCTCGCCTGCTCCGAGCGCGCCAGGCGCTCCTGCAGCTCATGCACCACGGCCTCCAGCGGCGGAGGGGCGGCGGAGGACACGTCCATGGCCAACTGCTGCATTGCCGTGCGCTCCCGTGCGTGTGTGGCCTGTTCCTGCCAGAACGATAAACCCTAACCTTTTTTCACAGCGAGAGGAGCAGGGAGCAGCGATAGGACGCTTCACCACAGCTTCTTCACCACGAGAATGGGCGTGCCTGAGACGCTGAGCGGCATCGCCGCCGTGGGCGACCAGAAGGCTCGGGCGGAGCAGTATCGCGCGGTGCTGGGCGAGGTGATCGCCACGGGCAACGCGGAGCCATGCAAGCAGTTCATCGACCACAGTGCGTGCTTCCCAAGGGGCCCTGGCTCGCACACAGGAGGGCCGATCGCACACGTCGCAGCGATCTGGCCGTTCGGGCCGTGCAGCAAGCACCAAACGCTTGTTCGCTGCGCGTGACGTGCAGTGTTGATGGACACGGTGCCGCTGGTGCTCAGCCGGCAGCTGGTCCAGACCTTTGCCACCGAGCTGGCCAAGCTGCCCGCCGACACGCACCGCGCCGTGGCCACCTAGTGCGTGCACGTCCCCAGCTCGGCCTGCAGTCAGGCGCAGCAGCCCCAGCAGGCTCTGCCTTCACGGCGCAGGGGCCCGTTGAACGGCCCCTTTGGGAGCACCGCTTGGCACCGGACGAACGGCCCGGGCGCATGCGGCTCCCATTCAACGGCCCTCCAGCGCCGCGCTGCGTGCACGAACGCTCGCCTGTCTCCTGCGCAGTGCGCTGGAGAAGATCCAGCCCCGCGTGGTGAGCTTTGAGGACTCGGTGACGGTCATTCGTGAGGGGCTTGCCGAGGTGCTGGAGCAGCAGGAGGACTACGCCAAGGCGGCCACGGTGCTGGCCGGCATCGACCTGGACTCGGGTGAGGGAGGGCAGGCGACGGCGGGGTGGGGCCCAGCACACGTGCTGGCTTGGCGCTCGCAGCCTCCTGGCAGGATCAATGGCGGTGGAGGGGAGCCGCTGCAGGCGTGGCGCTCGCAGCCTCCTGGCAGGATCAATGGTGGTGGAGCTGGTGTGTGCGGGCGCGCAGGCATGCGCATCATTGACCCGGCGTACAAGCTGCAGACCAACGTCAAGATCGCCATGCTGTACCTCGAGGACGACGACCCCGTCAACGCCGAGCACTACATCAAAAAGGCCTCGGCGCTCATCGCGCAGGGCAAGGTGCGCCCGTCATCTCCACGCACTGAGTAGCTCCCCCTGCGCCTCCACTTGCACAAGAACGATGTTGACGCCTCGTGCGGGCCGCTGGTGGTTCCAGTGCCTGCGGGTCCCCCTTGACCCCACACCGCGCCGGCGGCGCTGCCCTGGTGCTACCACCGCAGGACCCGGCGATCGAGCTGCAGTACAAGGTGTGCTACGCGCGCATCCTCGACTCCAAGCGCCGCTTCCTCGAGGCAGCGCTCAGGTGAACCGCACCTCCGCCGGCGCCGCCCCACGCCAGCACCTGCCGCTCGCCAGGGCGCTCGCTCCCGTCGCGCGAGGCCGCCAGCCTTGTCCAGGGGACCAGTGGTGAAGAAGCCTGCCGCGCGTTACCCACGGTGCGTTTGTGCGTGCGCCTGCAGGTACTACGAGCTGAGCTCGGCCGGCAGCCGCGTGGGCGGCAAGGTGGACCGCGAGGAGCTGGACCAGGCGCTCACGCTGGCCATCACGTGCACCATTTTGGCGGCGGCGGGACCGCAGCGCTCGCGCATGCTGAGCACGCTGTACAAGGACGAGCGCGCCGAGCGGCTGCCCGTCTACCCCTTCTTGGAAAAGGTCTACCTGGAGCGCATCCTGCGCAGGCGAGTTGGGGGGGGGGGGGGGCTGCTGGCGGCAGCGGTTGTCACAGGGAGGAGAGGGGCGTGCCCGAACTGAACGTGTAGGCACGTCTCATGAGCCATGGCTTGCGTGGCTCATACGTCGCTCCCTCTCCTGCGCTTGCTCGCTCTCCCCCGTCCCGCGTGTCGGGCCCTGCGCAGGGAGGAGGTGGAGAGCTTTGCCAAGTCGCTCAAGCCGCACCAGATGGCGCAGCTGCCCGACGGCTCCACCGTGCTGGAGCGCTCCGTCATGCAGCACAACCTGCTCAGCGCCAGCAAGCTGTACAACAACATCTCCATCCACGTGCGTCGCGCACCTGCCTAGGCCTGCGTGGTGGCGGATGCCCTGGGCGGTGAGAGCAGCGCAGCTGAGGCTGCATTCCCTTGTTCTTGCCGCGCAGGAGCTGGGCACGCTGCTGGGCGTGGCGCCGGACAAGGCCGAGAGCATTGCCGCCGACATGATCAACGACGGGCGCCTGGCGGGGCGCATCGACCAGGTGCGCCCTGGCCTGGCACAGGGCGCTTAACGCAAGCGAGGGGCTCAGCTGCGGGGCAAGGCAGGCCCCAGCGCCGCCACACGTGCGCGCCGTCGACATGCTGGGCTGTGGAGAGAGAGAGAGACGACTTGCAGAGGATAGCCACGTCGCTGGGGGGCGGCACGCGCGCCTGCAAGATGCGCTCCCGTGGCTGCTTCGCTGCTGCTTGGCAGGTGGATGGCTTCATCCAGTTCGTGGACACGGCCGAGGCTCTGCAGGTGTGGGACGCGCAGATACAGAGCGTGTGCAACAAGCTCAACGAGGTGGTGGACCTGGCGGCGGGCTTGGGCTTCAAGGAGGTGGAAGCGGCGTGAGGAGGGCCTGCACAGAGCATGCATGTGGTTGCGTGTGGAAGCGTTCTGCGGCAGAGCAGGGGGATCTGCAAGCGGCTTTTCGGGGACGACGGTGCTGAGCGCGCTGCGAGCGGCGGAGGCTGCGGCACAGCCAACACAGCACCCAGGACCAAGAGCACGCGGCAGGTCAAGCACACGCGCACTCGTGCGTCCAGCCGAGCACCTCGGCACGCTGCTGGCCAGCCCGTCCCCTCGGTGCACCGACGCGCGCCCCCCAGGGACACGGCAAGGAGAGGCGGGAGCAGGCGCCCTTGTAGCTCCAGGGAGCAACAGCACGCATGCCGCAGTACCTGCGCAGCCTGTGGCAGCGCCTGCGCAATTTCGTTCCTCCTCGCCTTGGTCATGGGCCTGTGACCTGTGCTGATCCTTCATGAGTCGAGCTCCAGGCCCCGGCACTCTCGGCTAGCACAGCAAGATGGCGCTCACCATGAAGTCCTCTGTGGCCATGCGCTCGGCCGCCCGCAGCGGCGCGGGTCGCCAGGTGGCCAAGGTCAGCAATGGCGCTCGCGCCACCATGGCCCGCGCCGGCAACTGGTTCCCCGGGCGCGAGAGCCCAGCCTGGCTGACGGACGACATCCCAGGTGCGCAGCGGCGGCTGTGCGGGCAGCGGGACGCGCTTCTCCCCGCCACTTTTGGTGGGCTCATCCTCGAAGAGCAGGCGCGCGGAGCAGCATCGCGGCAGCGGAGGGGGCAGGCGCAGCCACGAACAGGAGCAGCAGCTTTAGCCGGGCCACGATTGGGTCGCCCTGAGCTGCAGCGCGGTGTTCTGGGCGCAGCTCCACCTCGCCCAGAACAGGAGAGCGAGTGGAGGAGCGCTCGCGAGCAGGAGCCAGCGTGGCGCCAGCAGCGAGAGGAGAGCAGAGCAGCGACCTCCAAGCCAAGGCGTGCACGACATCGGCGCCGTGCGCGCGTAGCTGCTGCCTCGGCCAATCGTGCCCACCTCGGGGTCGAGCAGCCTCAGATCCAGCGCTGAAGAGCCAGATGGCAGCGGGGCAGGAACGGGCAGGTGGTCAGGTTTGGAGCGTGGCTGTGGGATCAGGGGTCAGGGCGGGCTGGGGTGCGCCTCCCTCGTGGACGCAGGCACGTACGGCTTCGACCCGCTCGAGCTGGGCAAGGACCCCGCCTCGCTGCTGCGCTTCCGCGAGTCCGAGCTCATCCACGGCCGCTGGGCCATGCTCGGCGTGGCCGGCGCCCTGGCCGTGGAGGTGCTGGGCTACGGCAACTGGGCCGACGCTCCCCTCTGGGTGCGTGAGCGTCACCGTGTGTCCGGGCCAGGTCTGCGGGGCGTCCCAACGGCGTGGGGTGCGGGATGCAACAACCTGGCACGCCTCCTGCGGATGTGTTGTGCAGGCGCTCAACGGCGGCAAGGCGACGTGGTTCGGCATTGAGGTGCCCTTCGACATCACCGCCCTGCTGGGCATTGTGAGTCAGGCGGTGGGAAGGCGGGGGCAAGCTTACGCAGTGCTGGTGGCCCGGGGACGCCGCACCTTGTGACTGGCCGCGTGCCCAACGTCTTGAACAAAGGGGCAGGCCAGCGGGCCACGCGGCTGTCTGGCTGGTGCGGGGGGGCTGGGTCGCGATGCAGTGTACCTCACCTGGCTGCCGCGCCACCGGCTCCCGCCTGCGCAGGAGTTCATTGCGTTTGCCATCTCCGAGGGCCTGCGCAACGACAACCAGGACGCTGAGAGGCGCCTGTACCCCGGCGGCGCCTTCGACCCCCTGGGCTTCAGCAAGGACGCCAAGAGCTTCGACACGTACAAGCTCAAGGAGATCAAGAACGGCCGCCTCGCCATGATTGCCTTCATCGGTGAGTGCGCACGACGTGGCGCGCAGCACGGCACGGCACGTTCTTGGCTGAGTGGCGTCGCTCACCGCGTGTGCGCGTGCGCGTTGTTGCCCTGCAGGCTTCATTGGCCAGCACGCCGCCACCGGCAAGGGCCCCGTGGCCGCCCTGGGCGAGCACATCTCCAACCCTTGGAGCGCCAACTTCGCCACCAACGGCGTGAGCCTGCCGTTCACGCTCTAGGCACCCAATGCTGGAGCTCTAAGCCATCTCCGCAACGTGACGCGGCCGCTCCGCGCGGCAGGGACTGCTGCCTGGCGCGACACGGCATGCGCTACACCACCCGGCTGCTTTTTGCTTTTTGTTTGCCGCTGCTGGTGAGGTTGCGCGGCTGTGGCACGCTGTTGGTGGCGCTCCCGTCCCACGTGTACTTGACTCGCTGAGTGCGCGTGAGCCCGAGCCTCTCGTTTGAAGCGAGGGCGCCCCCCCCCTGGGGCACCTGGGTTCCGGAGGAGAGGAAACGTCCTCTGCCTCTGGTCGCCCGCTGGGGCTCCCTCTTTCAGAAGTGCGTGATGGACGGGCGCGCGCACCCGTGCGCGTGCCCACCTGGAGGCGACCTGTGCCCTTGGAGCACCTGCTCTGCTGCTCTGCAACACGACCCAGGGCCACAATGCGCGCACGCCGCTGTGAGCAGAGGGTGGAGAGTTGGGGCGACTCTTGCTGGCGTGGGCGCTAGCAGCCCACGCAGGACACATGCGCTTCACGCACCCCGCTGCGCCTGCCTGGTTGCAGCGCTGGCGGTGGCCACCTGTCCGCGGCTGCCTGCGGCGCCCCGTGTGAGCTTGATGGCGGTGGTGCGGCAGCCTGCCAGCAGCTCGTTGGGCACGACGATGCGCGTTCATCCGCTTGGAGAGTTTGCGCTGCAGCGGGCTTCACACTGCCGTGCTGCGGTCATTGGCGGGGGAGTGAGACGCCGAGATCCACATCGCCCGCCCACAAACACGCGCACAACAGGACAGCGAAGGCACCTCGCAGAGAGACAGATGGCCGCCACCATGAGGACCGCCGCCGCACCCGTGAGCAGTCCAGGTGAGCTCTGCCAGGGAGACAGCGCACAGGGTTGCGCAGGTGGTGACCTACGTCACGAACGCACGTGCCTGGCGGGCGGTGCGCGCCTGCGTGGCGGCCTGCACGCCACCGCCAGCGTCGTCTGTCGTGGCCGGCCAGGCTGCAACGGCCACGACAAACACTCTGTGATTGGGCGCTGTGCAGCCGCCCCTGAGCACACCTGAACAAAGGCCCCTGGCATGGCTGCTGCAGCTCTCCCAGCGCCACACGCTAGCCCCGCCACCAGTAGCCACGCAGACTACTGTGCCTTTACGTCGCCGTCCCGTGCACGAGGCGCACCGCCAACCAGCGCACGGCCGGCCCCTGGGTGGTCCTGGCGCATCGGCAGTGGTCTCAAGGCGGTCGGGCGGCCGCCTTGAGACGGGCGCCGGCAGCACGCCGCCAACGTTGCGCAATTCGTGCACAGCCCCCGCCACCACTGCCCTCTACCTGCGCTCCATTGCAGCACAGACGGACGAGCACCACGGCGCCGGCGGCCACCGCCTCTTTGCAATGAAGTGCGGCCCGCACGCACTTCATTTCCGTACTTCCGTTCCCCTCGCGTTGCGGAGTCACTGCTCCCCCGACCAGTGAGCTGGCCGCCCTGGTACCTGCCTCGCGCAGCGAGTCCCTGCTGTTGAGCAGGCCTCCGTCACCACCTCCGCAGCGCTGGATGGAGCGCTGGTGCGCAGAGCCCGCCAGCGCTGCCAACAGCAGCCCTGGGGGCGGTCCCGCACGCCGGCTGCCGCACCCGCCCGCAGGCGTAGCGACAGCACAGACAGTAGCCGCACGGCACCGCAGCCGAGGTGGGGACGGCAGCGGGGCAAGCACACGCGCGAGGATGGCGTGGACGCGGGACCTGGGCACATGCGGCACGCTGTGTCCTGCCGAGAGAGCGGTGCACCACCACGGCTCGAAACCTGCGGCCCAGGCGGAGCCATGCTTTGCGTGCTGCCGTCACTCGCTGCGTTCGTGCCGCTCGCAGCACATCTCCAGGAGGGTGGCGTGCGCACTTACAGCTGTGAGCTGTGCAGTGAGGGCGCAGGGGCCTTTCACCCCAGGCACCTGGGTTCCGGAGGAGAGGAAACGTCCTCTGCCTCTGGTCGCCCGCAGGGGCTCCCTCTTTCAGAAGTGCGTGATGGACGGGCGCGCGCACCCGTGCGCGTG
>VFQP010001671.1_pt1 | contig 28191 bp, 23 predicted proteins | sample 3512351 | NCBI WGS metagenome assembly VFQP01 (sample SAMN10412372, study PRJNA504923) | tailings metagenome | isolation source: Relicate 1 Philex TSF1 revegetated site | place: Philippines: Tuba, Benguet | collected 2017-08-29
TACCAAGGGTGAACGGCAATCGCCGAGCCCGTCACCTCGTGCTTCTTGCCGCGCACGTCGGTGGCGACGATGCGCACGTTCATGGGACAGAAGTTGCTGCTGTAGCCTTCCACGGTGGCGGCGGTGAGGCCGTAGACCTCGCCGTTCTCCATCACGTAGCCGTTGCGCAGGCTCTCGTAGACGGTCTTGCCCTTGCGCACGTCCAGCAGCATGGCCAGGTGGATGCCGTAGTCGTCGCCGAAGGCGGCCGAGATCCAGCTCACGGCGCGCTTGCTGGTTTCCGTGCGACGGCTCCAGCTGTGGTCCACGCAGTCGTAGCAGTTGACCTCGTAGCGCACGCCGCGCAACTCCAGGTGTCCGGTGATGTGGCCCAGCATCTCGAAGTGGCCCGCCGGGTTGTCCGGATCGTTGGTGGGATTGCCCCACTGCGTGCCCAGGCGCTCGTCGAAACGCTTGCCCTCTGCGGTGGACAGCAACGGGTTCTGTGCCGGGTCCGCCGCGTCGAACGGCTCATGCAGGCCGCGAAACTTCAGGTCGAAGGAACAACCGCCCAGCTTGTACTCGTACTGGAAGTGGGCCTCGCGTGGTGGCTTGGTGATGTGCACGCTGAGGCCGCTCTCCAGCGTGTAGCGGGTGTAGTTGTCCGGGCAGGGCAGGTGCATCTGCGCATCGCTGAAGTCCACCTCGAAGGGCTGGAAGCGAAAGCCCCGGACGATGCCCACGGACGAGAGGGCCACACCCAGGTTGGGTCGGGCGGCGATGTACAGGTTGCCCAGCAGGCCGGCCTCGGGCACCGAGAACGACAACGGGGTCGTCTCGGCCCAGCGCCAGTTGCTCTTGGGAACGGGGTGGAATTCGGAATCCTTGGCGGTGATCATCTTGGGGTGTTCTTCCTTGAATCAGGACAAAGCGCCTGCGTATTTCTCGATCGCGGCCCAGGTCTCCTCGCCCATGCGCTGGCGCCATTCCTTGTAGTAGCCGGCTTCCTTGAGACGGGCGCGGAAAGGTTCGCTGTCGACCGGATGGAACTTCACGCCTTGGGCCTCCAGCTTGGAGCGCACGTCGGCGGTGAACTTCGCCATGTCCTCGCGCTCCTTCAGGGCCGCCGCGTTGATGTTGCGGGTGATCACCTCCTGGATATCGGCCGGCAGCGCGTTGAAGCGGTTGCGGTTGGAGGCGATCAGCATGCCTTCCCAGCAGTGGTTGGTGAGCGAGACGAACTTCTGCACCTCGTACAGCTTGGCCGCGTACAGGTTGACCAGCGGGTTCTCCTGGCCATCGACCAGCTTGGTCTGCAGCGAGGTGTAGAGCTCGGCGAAGTTCATGCTCACGGGGGACGCGCCCAGGGCCTTGAACATGTTGAAGAACATGGGCAGTACCGGCACGCGGATCTTCATACCCTGGATGTCGGCCAGCGTGGTCACCGGTTTGCTGCTGTGGGCCACGGTGCGGAAACCCAGGTCCCAGAACTTCTCGAAGATGTGGATGTTGACCGTGGCCGCCGAGCGGCGCGCGATCGCACCGACGTCGCCGTCCACCGCGTTCCAGATCGTGGCGTAGTCCTTGAAGGCAAAGCCCAGGGCGCTCGGGCCCACCGACGGGTTGAGCGTGGTCATGAACGAGGCCGACGTGGTGTAGAAGTCCAGCGCGCCGGAGCGCACCTGCGCCAGCATGTCGGTATCGCCGCCCAGCTGGCTGGACGGGAAGTAGTTCACCTCGACGCGGCCCTTGGTCTCGGCGTTGATCTTCTTCGCCGCTTCCACGGCGTTGGTGCTCAAGGGGTGGTCGGGTGGTGCGAAGCAACCCCACTTCATGTTGAACTCGGCGGCGTGCGCGCGCCGGGGCAGGGTGAAGACCAGGGGGGCGCCGGCGGTGGCGGCCAGAAGCGTTCGGCGTTGGATGCTCATGTTGTCTCCTTGGGTTGGGTGGGTGAAAGGGGTGCCGTGGCGTGCAGCAGCGTGTCCAGGCTTTGCAATTCGTTGGGCCGCAATTCGAAGCCGTGCGTGAGGAACCAGGCCCGCTGCATGTCGACCCATTCGCCCTGCGCCTTCACGATGCAACGCTCGATGCGCAGGCGCGTGGCTTCCGGGGCGGCCGGCGCGTGGCGGGCCAGCGCGCTCACTGGCGAGGCCAGAGCCGCGGTGGCCTGGCGCGTGCGGGCTGGTGAGCGTTGGGCTTGGGCTTGCAGCTGCAGGGCCTGCTCGATGGCGGCGTCCAGCCGCTGTGCGATCTCGGCTGACACCTCGCGGGCATCGGCCTGCAGGGCCTGGCCGAGCTGCAGGTAGTGCCGCAACTCGAAGTCCTGCCGGCCCACGATGTGGTCCAGCCGGCTGCCCAGCACCTTCAGCGTGCCGATCACCAGCCGCAGTTGCTCGCTGGCCAGTGGGTCGGTGGTGTTGACCGCGGGAGCGATCACCTGCTCCAGCGCCTTGATCGCGGCGGCCAGCGTGTTCTGGGTGTTGTCGGCCATCAGATGCTCCTTTCCAGTTCGCGGCGCAGCTCTTCCATCGAGCCGTAGGCCGCACCCTCCACCCACGCAATCAGCACGTCCTGGTGCGTCTTGCCCAGCCGCACCACGCGGTGCGAGGAAGCGAGCGCGGTCACCACGATCTGGTAGCAGTTGAAGACGCGGTAGTAGTTGAGCCGTTTCGCATCCACGCGCAGGCCCGAGGCCTCCTCGTAGCGCTCCAGCAGTTCGTTGATCGGCGCGATGCCCGAGGCCAGGAAGGTCTTGCCGTCCTCGCTCCAGTGGCCGTACTGCTCGGCCGTGGTCCAGGCCAGGTCGCGGTGACGGTCGCCGAGGTAGCCACGCTCCCAATCCAGCACGGCGGTGATGCGCGCACTCGCCTCGTCGAACAGGAAGTTGCCGCTGCGGTAGTCGCCATGCACCACGCACACCCGGTCCAGCGTGGGCAGGTTGCGCTCCAGCCAGTTGGCCGCCACCTCCATCAGCGGCAGGTCCTCGCCGCGGTCCTCTTCCCAGATGCGGCGCGCGCGGTTGAGCTGCCAGAGCGCGCTTTGCGTGGTGCCCACCGTGGGACGGTCAAAGGCGGGGAACGGCCGGCTGTCGGTGTCGAACGCGTGGATGCGCGCCAGCAGTTGCACGAACTCCGGGGCCAGGCGCTGGCGAAGTTCGGGGCCGAAGTTGGTGCCGATGCCGGCCACCTTGCCCTGCACCGCCCGCGGTTTGGTGGTGCCCTCGGCGAACGCGTAGATCAGCGCCGGCTCGGGAAACCAGGTGCCATCGGGATCCACCCAGTACACCTTGGGCACCGGCAGGATGCCCTGGAACGCCTCCAGCAGCTCGTATTCGCGCGAGCGGCTGGTGGAGTTGAGCGATTCGGCCGGCTCCATGCGCGCAACCAGGCGCGTCTGTGTGGGGCCCTTTCCGGGTTCGTGCCAATGCAGGGTGAAGCCCATCTGGATCTTGGAGGCGCCCCCCGAGAACCAGCGTTCATCGGTGATGCGGAAATCGCCTTTCAGATGCGCCTTCAGCATCTTGCCGATGTAGCCGCTCATGGCCTCGAAGCTCACGCCGTTGAACGGCGGGCTCGCGCGGCGTTGCATCTTGCGCGTGAGCATCAGGTCGTTTTCGCGTTCGGTCGGAAATTGCTGCCGCATGCGCTCGATGAAGGCGGCATCGGGTGTGTTGCGGTCGGCTTCGGAAACCTGCCAGGGCGGAGGAAGCAAGGGCATGCGGTGGTCCTGCGGGGCGTTGACGGGCGTGACCCGACGCCGCGGCCGGAGGCAGCGGGGCGTGGGTACGGCAGTGAGAAGAGGGTGGCTAGCAGCGCCGGTGGGCGCAGGCCGGAATGCGGCGTTGGGTCATGTGGTCTCCGGTGTTGTTTTCGAGTGCCTCTGTGTCGGGCCTCTTCAATGTAGGAGTTTTAGGCCTGGCGATAAATTGCGTTGTTGGGCATGAGCTATGCTGACTGCACATACCTGGATCCACCAGGAACCGGAGACACGCCATGGCCTCGACCGTGCCCCAGCTCATTCCCTCGCACCTGAAGATGCGGCAGCTGCAGTTGCTCGCGCAACTGAAGGACACCGGCTCCGTCATTCACGCAGCGGAGCGCCTGAACATGAGCCAGTCCGCCGCCTCGCGCCTGCTCAGCAGCCTGGAGGACGAGATCGGCGTGGTGCTGTTCGAGCGGCATGCTCGAGGCGTGTTACCAACACCGGTGGGCGAGATCGTCACGCGCCGCGCGGTCTCGGCGCTGGCCGAAATCCACCGCGCCGGCCTGGAGGTGCGCGACTTCGTGCGCGGCAACCGCCTACCCCTGTCCATCGGCAGCCTGCTCAGCCTGAGCTCCACCTTCCTGCCCAAGGCGGTGCTCGAACTGGCGCGACAGGCCCCCGATCTCCTGATCAAGGTGGACACCGACCGCAGCCGCGCGCTGATCGACGACCTGCTCGCGGCGCGCCACGACATCGTCATCGCCCGTGTGCGCGACGCCTCGCTAGAGCCCGACCTGGTGTTCGAACCCCTGATCGCCGAGCCCATCAAGGTGTTCGTGCGCCCGGGCCACGCGCTGGCGCGCCGGCGCAAGCTCAAGCTGGAGGACGTGGTGGCCGAGCGGTGGATCCTGCCGCCGGTGGAGACCGACATGCGCGTGCGGCTGGATGCCATGTGCCTTCAGCGTGGGCTGCCGCTCATCACGGGCCTGATCGAGACGCTGTCGGTGCCGGTGATCCTGAGCGTGGTGCGCATGAGCGATGCCCTGGTGGCGCTGCCCAACGAGTTCGCCCGCCCGTTCTGCGACAGCGGTCTGCTGGCCTTGCTGCCCCTGGACCTCGGCGTGCGCACCGAGAACGTGGGCATCATCACGCGCCGCCACCATGGCACCAGCCCGCAGTTGCAACAGGCGTTGCGCGTGCTGCGCGAGGTGGCCGGAGCGATGTACGTCAACGGCGCCGCGCCACCCTGAAGCCGTGTCTCAACGGCCAGAGCGCTCCGCGAACGAGAGGCCGTACAGGCGCGAAGCGGTGCGGCGAAACACCGTGAGCGCGCGCTCCACCTGAGGCGAAGCCGGACGATGCCGCCGCGAGAGAATGCCCACGTTGTCCGAGCGCACGCCCAGGTCGATCGACAGCGCCGAGAACAGGCCGGTCTTGCAGTACGGGCGCGCGAATTCGCCCGGCAACAGCACCAGCGCATCGCTCATCTGCAGCATGCCCATCATCACCGGCACCGACAGGGTCTCGATCAGGCTGGCCGGCAGCGGCAGGCCTTGCTGCACGCACACCGCGTCGAAGCGGATGCGCAGGTCGCTCTTGAGCGGCGGCAGGATCCAGGGGTGTGTGACCAGGTCGGCCAGCGTGAGCTTGCGCCGGCGCGTCAGCGCGTGGCCCTTGCGCGCAATCACCCAGATCGGTTCGGCAATCAGCGGCTCGAACAGCAACTCGGGTTGCAGCGTTGCGTCGCGCACGCGGGCGATGACGAAGTCGTACTCCGCGCCCATCACGCCCTCGATCAGCGCGCGGCTGGTGCCCGTCTCCACGCTGAGCAGCAGGTCGGGTGCGGAAGCCGCCAGTTCCAGCAGGCAGGTGGGCAGGTAGGTGGCACTCTGGCTGAGCAGGCAGCCGATGGAGACCGGCACGCGGTCGCCGCGCGCGAAGTCGTCCATCTCCTGCGTGGCGCGGCGGATTTCGGCCAGTGCCGAGAGCGCCCGCCGGATCAGGATCTCGCCGTAGGGCGTGGGCGTGACACCGCGCGCATGGCGCTCGAACAGCGTCACGCCGATGTCGTTCTCCAGGCTGCTGAGCAGGCGCGAGGCGGCCGATTGCGTCATGCCCAGGCGTTCGGCCGCGTGCAGGATGGAGCCGTCTTCCGCGAGTGCGGCCAGCAGTTGCATGTGCCGCGTCTTGACGTGACCAGGGACCAGTTTCGGGAAGGATGGGTTCATGACGCGCCTCTGGCAAGCGGATGTGAGGTATTCATTGTAGGAATACAAAGGCGCGAAGAATTCATTTTTCAGTCAGTAAGCTCGTGGCTACATTGCGTTGGCTGGACCCACCAGCGCACCGAATTTCACACAGAACAGTAAGGAGACTTGATGATCACAGCGAGTGATGTGGAGTACCACACCCCTCCCGGCGCCGACCACCGTTGGGCCGAGACCTACATATTCCCGATTGCGATACCCGAAGAACACATCCTCGTGATGGTCTATGTCGCAGCCCGTCCCAAGCTGGGCGTGATGCTGAATGACATCTACATCTACGGCACGCTGACCGACAACCGCGCCGAATTGCTGTACGTGGACAGTCAGGTCCATCTGCCGGCGCCGGCAAAGCTTTCGGACATCAACTCGCCATCCGGACTTCGCATCCGCGCCGTCAAGCCGCCGCGCGAGTTCCGCATCGACTACATGGGCTTCGACGACACCGAGATTCACGTGGACTGGAACGGCATCATGGATCCGTTCGACGTGCACGACAGCAAGCACACGCCGCACGCCGTGGGCACGCACGACGAGAAGATGGCCAAGTCGGGCCTGGCGCGCGCCTGGAACGGCCACTTTGACATGACCGGCCGCGTGCGCGGCACGGTGAAGGTGCGCGGCAAGGAATTCAAGGTCGATTCGCTGGAGCGCATGGACCACAGCTGGGGCGAGCGCGGTGAGAACGACCTGCCGCCGATGGATTCGATCTCGGCCCAGTTCGACGAAAACCTGGCCTTCCACATCATCACCCACGTCGACATGGAAGCCCCCAGTGGCCGCGACCAGAAGCTGGCGCACGGCTACGTGCTGGAAGACGGCGTGCAGTACGGCGTGCAGACGCTGGAGATCACCAGCGTGCGCCTGGGCGTCACGGTGAGCTCGATGTACATGAAGGTCACGGACGTGCGTGGCAAGGTCTACCAGCTGCACGCCATGGCCGATGTGGGCGCACCCTGGAACATCTACGCCACCACCTGCTACACCGCGCTGATGCGCTGGACGCTGGGCGATCGCGTGGGCTATGGCGTGGTCATGGAGGTGTTGCCCATCAAGACGCTGACCAAGCTGCGCGGCCGCCGCGCCGAAGCCTGGCCTGCCGCCATCACCACCGGTTGAGGGAGGGCATTCCCATGCGAGGCGAGATGAACCCGGATCCTGGTCAAAGCGTGCTCGATGAGGTGCTGGGCATCACCCATGCGCAGCGCGAGCAGCCCACCGAAGACTTCATCGAGCGCATGCGCCAGCGCTTCCCCACCGAGCGCGAAGCCGACGCCATGCTCACGCGCAAGATGCGCCGACGCCTGCTGCCCCGGCGCGGCGCGATCGCGCTGGACGAACTGGGCGCCTGCCTGGACCGCTTCCTGCGTGAACATGTGCAGGGCGATTTCACCGTGCACGACCTGCGCTGGATGACCGGCGGTGGCTCCAAGATCCAGCTCACCTTCTCGCTCGACTGGGAAGACCCGGTGCAGCGCCAGCGCACCCGCACCAAGCTGGTGGTGCGCATGGAACCGCAGGAATCCCTGAGCGCCACCAGCCGGCTGCGCGAGTCGCAGCTGATCGCGGCGTTTGCGGACAGCCTGCCGGTACCTCGCGTGTACTGGATCGACCCGGAAGGCCGGTGGTTTCCCGAGCCCGCGCTGATCTACGCCTTTGCCACCGGCGTCACCAAACCGACCGCCGTCGAAGGGCGCGTGGGTGGCGTGGGCGCCAGCTTCGGGCCGGCGCTGCGCGAGCAGCTTGGCCGCCAGTTCGTGGAGCACCTGGCGCACATCCACACGCTGGACATCGCCGGGCGCGACTTCAGCGCGTTCGACGTGCCCGAGGTCGGCAGCACCCAGACCGCCTGGTGGCAGCTCAACCGCGCGCGCCGCATCTGGGAAGAAGACCGCTGCGAAGAGTTGCCCCTGATGGACGTGGCGGCCAACTGGCTCGAGCGCCACATGCCTCGGCTGGACCGCGTCAGCGTGCTGCACGGCGACTACCGCTCAGGCAACTTCCTGTTCGATGAGGCCAGCGGGCGCATCACCGCCTGGCTGGACTGGGAGCGCGGCTACATCGGTGACCGCCACCGCGACCTGGCCTGGATCACGCTGCCGCTGTTCGGCAACTACGCCGACGACGGCAAGACGCTGCTGGTCTCGGGGCTGATCCCGCTGCCGCAGTTCTACGCCGAGTACGAGCGCCTGTCGGGCATGGCCATCGATCCGGTGCGCCTGCGCTACTACCGCATCCTCAACAGCTACCAGCTGATCGCGTCTTCGCTGGGCACCGCCCAGCGGGTGGCGCGCATGGGCCGATCGCACCAGGACGTGTTGCTGACCTGGATCGAAGGCATCGTCTACCAACTGGCCGAGGAAATGCGCGGCCACCTTGTGGGGAGTGCGTGATGGCCGATCACAGCATCCATGCCTTGATGGCCGCCGCCCGTGCGATGGAAGAGGTGGTGCTGCCCGCCGTGGACAAGGGGCATCCCCTGGCCATGGAGCAAGCCCACCTGGTCACCCGGTTCCTCAAGCTGTTTGGCCAGCGCTGGGTGTACGCGCAGGACCGCAACCGGTTCGAGCTGCACCATTACGCGGAGCTCGCTGCGGGCTTGCAGGACGAGGCCGCGCAGGTGTCGCCCGCCATCGCGGCCGCGCTGCAGGCGGCGCTGGCCACGGCGCAGCAGACCGGGCAACAGGCCGGGGCCAGCGTGGACGAGGTGCGCGCCGCCGCCCAGCGCCTGGCCGGTGTGCTCACGGCGCTGGTGCGCACCGCACAGTTGCTGGGCCACGCTGCGGGCGAGCGCATCGAGCAGCGCGTGCTGCACGCCGCGCAAGACCTGCTGGACATGCAGCGCGCGTGGTTCCTGCCGCAGGGCTGGGAGCCCGATCCCTCGGCCATCCGGCCGCTCGAAGCGTGCTTCGCTGCCCAGCAGCCGGCCAGGGGAGGGTGACGCGACGACGAAGACACCGCCTTGCGCAGAGTGAATGGGTACCGACATCAAAAGAGATCACTTCGAAGATCACATCCAACACTGGAGACAAACCATGAAACATCTGTTGAGAAACCTGACCGCTTCAGCGGTCCTGGCACTGGCGATCGGGGCGACGGCCCAGGCGCAGACGGTGCTGCGTTATTCGAACTTCGTGCCCCAGGGCCACCCCGTGCGCACCAAGATCCTCGACCCCTGGGTGGTGGAGGTGGAGAAGGTCACCGCCGGCCGCGTGAAGTTCGACATGCTGCCCAAGGTGGTGGGCACCGTGGCCGGGCAGTACGACGTGGTGCGCGATGGCCTGGCCGACGTGGCGGTGGTCGTGCCGGGTTATTCGCCGGGCAAGTTCGTCTTCACCGAAATCATCGAAGTGCCTTTCATCGGTGACCGTGCCGAGTTCGTGAGTCCGGCGTTCTACAACGTCTACGCGAAGAACTTCCAGAGCTTCGGCGAGTTCCGTGGCACCCACCTGCTGAGCATCTTCAACACCTCGCCGCAGCACCTGTTCACCGCCAAGCGCCGCGTGCAGAGCGTGGACGATTTCAAGGGCCTGAAGCTGCGCACCAACTCCACTTCCACCTCGCGCGCGGTGGGCAACCTCGGCGGCGTCGCCGTCATCAAGCCGGTGACCGAGATGTACGAACTGGTCTCCGGTGGCCTGGTCGACGGCGCCCTGTTCAATCCCTCCGACCACAAGAGCTTCAACCTCACCAAACTGCTGCCCGTGGCCACGCTGGTGCCTGGCGGCATCTCGGCCAGCGCCGTGGCGCTGGTCATCAACGAAGCCAAGTGGAACGCGATCTCGGCGTCCGACCGCGAGCTGATCATGTCGGTCTCGGGGGCGAAGCTGGCCCGGGTGGCCGGCAAGGCCTACGACGACGGTGCGCTGGAAGCCATCAACGAGTTCCGCGCCGGTGGCGGCACGGTGGACACCATGCCCGCCAACGCCGTGGCCACCATCAAGGAGCGCCTGCTGCCCATCGAGACCGACTGGGTGGAGCGCGCCAAGCAGAAGGGCATGGCCGATCCCGCCGCCGCGCTCAAGACCCTGCGCACCGACGGCGCCGGCCCGCGCTGACCTTTTCCCGTTGTTGACTGGACCACCCACGGGCTGCCTGCCCGTTGGGTGCCGTCCGTTTGTTCCGGAGCACCGCCATGTGGCTTTACGCCGATATCTCCACCGTTTCCGACATTGCGCGCCACCACGGCCGCGAAACACCGGACAAGACCGCGCTGGTGGACGACCAGCGCCACCTGAGCTTTGGTGAGCTCGACCAGATCTCGTCGAAGTTCGCGCGCCGCCTGGTGAACGACGGCGTGCGGGAAGGCGACGTGGTGGCCTTCTTCGGCAAGAACTCGATTCCTTACTTCCTCACCATGTTCGGCAGCAGCAAGGCCGGCGCCACGCTGCTGCCGCTGAACTGGCGCCTGACGCCGGTGGAGCTCGCCGCCATCGTGGATGACGCCAAGCCGGTGCGCGTGTTCGTGGACGAAGAACTGGTGCCCAACCTGCAGGCCACGCTGGGGCGCTGCAAGCACCGTGTGGGCTTCGAGGTGGTGCAGTCGGCCGCTGGCGCCACCGGCGGGCTGGAGCGCTTCTACGGCGACTCGCCGGCCGACGACCCCGGCCTGCCGTGCGACCCGCGCCACACCGCCTGGCTCATGTACACCTCGGGCACCACCGGCGTGGGCAAGGGCGTGGAGATCTCGCACGAAGCGCTCAACCGCATGCGCCTGAGCGAGCACCTGGAGCCCGCGCTGCAGTGGAAGCCCGAAGACAGCCTGATGATGGTGATGCCCAACTTCCACCTGCTCGGCACGGCGCTGCCGATCCAGGCGCTGTACAACGGTTGCGGCGTGTCCATGATGCCCGCGCTGGAGCCGGGCCGCCTGCTCGACCTGCTGGGCACCACGCGCCCCACGATCCTGGTGGTGGCGCCCACGGTGATCCAGATGATGCTGGACCACCCCAAGGCCGCCGGGGCGGACTTCTCCTCGCTGCGCCTCATCATGTACGCGGGTTCGGCCATCAACGCGCAATTGCTCAAGCGCGCCTTGAAGGCGATCGGCTGCGACTTCATGCAGTTCTACGGCACCACCGAATGCGTGGGTCCCATGTGCATCCTGCGGCCCGACCAGCACGACCTGGTCAACGAAGGCAAGCTCAAGTCCTGCGGCACACCGATGCCGCTGGTGGACTTCAAGGTGCTCGACGAAGAGGGCCGCGAGCTGCCGGACGGCGAGAAGGGCGAACTCGTCATTCGCACGCCAGCCATGTTCAGCCGCTACCGCAACCAGCCCGAGCTCACGGCCCAGGTGCTGCAGCGCGGCTGGTACCGCACCGGCGACGCCGGCTACCGCGATCCGGCCGATGGCCTGCTCTACATCGTCGACCGCGTGAAGGACATGATCGTGACCGGTGGCGAGAACGTGTATTCCGCCGAAGTGGAGCAGGTGGTGCACCAGCACCCGGCGGTGTCCATGGCCGCCGTCATCGCCCTGCCGGATCCGAAGTGGGGCGAGCGCGTGACGGCGGTGGTGGTGCGCCGCGCCGGGGCCGAACTGACGGAGGCGGAGCTGATCGCCCACTGCCGCACCATGCTCGCCGGCTACAAGGTGCCCAAGCAGGTCATCTTCGCCGACAGCCTGCCCGTGAGTCCGGCTGGCAAGGTGCTCAAGCGCCTGCTTCGCGAGACGCACTGGGCGGGGCAGGACCGCGCGGTCGCCTGAAGCACACCATGAAATACCTCGAAAGCTTCCTGGCCAGGATGGCCGCTCTGCTGCTGTTCCTGATGATGGTGGTGGTGCTGGTGGACGTGGTCGGACGCGGGTTGCTGAACTCGCCGCTGTCCGTGGGCACCGAACTCACCGAGATCATGATGATGGGCATGGTCTTCATGGTGTTGCCGTTGCTCGCCTACCGGCAGCGCGACATCACGGTGGACATCCTCAGCATGGCGCCGCGCCCCTGGATGCGGAAACTGCAGGTGGCGCTCTCCGGGCTGTGCGGCACGCTGGTGTTCGCCGCCACCGTCTGGCAGTTCAAGCTCTTCGGCGACCGCGCCGTCGAGAGCGGCGAGGTGCTGGCCGAGCTCAAGGTCTCGCTGGGCTACGTCTGGTACTTCATGGCGGCCATGGGCACCGTCACGGGGCTGGCCTTCCTGGCCGTGATGGTGGCGGTGCTGATCGGCCGGCCGATCGCCGCTGGCAAGACCGAGGTGATCTGATGGCCGCCGCTCTCTACGGTTTCCTGGCGTCCTACCTGCTGCTCTTCATCGGCGTGCCGATCTACGTGGGCCTGGCCATCGTCGGTTTCGGCGGGCTGGTGCTCATCAGCGGCTGGACGCCGGCGCTGGCCACCATGGCGTTCTCGGCCCAGAGCTCCACCATGGCCTACACGCTGTCGGTGCTGCCGCTGTTCGTGCTCATGGGCAACCTGGTCGCGGGCGCCGGCATCTCGGGCAGCCTGTTCCGTGCGGCGCAGATGTTCATCGGGCGCCAGCGCGGCGGCGTGGCGATGGGCACCATCCTGGCCTGCGGCAGCTTCGGCGCCATCTGCGGATCCAGTGTGGCCACCTGCGCCACCATGTCGCGCGTGGCCATTCCCGCCATGCGCAGCCTGGGCTACCACGACCGGCTCACCACCGCCACGCTGGCCTCGGGCGCCACACTGGGCATCATCATCCCGCCCAGCATCATCATGGTGATCTACGGCGTGAACACGCAGACCCACATCGGCAAGCTGTTCGCCGCCGGCTTGATCCCGGGCATCCTCGCCATCCTGCTCTACATGGTGGCGGTGCGCTGGACCGTGTGGCGCGACCCCGATACCGCGCCCGTCGCCGAGGCCTCCACCTGGGCGCAGAAGATCGATTCGCTCAGGGATCTCTGGCCGGTGGTGTTGCTGTTCGGGCTGGTCATGGGCGGCATCTACGGCGGCCTGTTCACCGTGACCGAGGCCGCCGGCATCGGCGCGGCCGGCGCCTTCGTCTTCGCGCTCACCTGCAAGAAGCTCAACCTGCGCCAGATCGTCGACATCGTGGCCGACAGTGCCATGGTCACCGGCATGATGATCGGCATCGTCTTCGGCGCGGCCGTGTTCGTGGAGTTCATCAACCTCACCGGCATCCACAAGGTGCTGGAGGAACTGGTGATCGGCAACGGCTGGAGCCCCTTCGGCGTGATCCTGGCGATGATCGCGATCTTCTTCGTCGCGGGCGCGCTGATGGAAGAGGTCTCCATGATCCTGATCCTGGTGCCGATCTTTTTCCCCATCGTCATCAAGCTCGGCTATGACCCGGTGTGGTTCGGCATCATCGTCACCGTTGCCTGCGAGATCGGGCTGATCGCGCCCCCCATCGGCATGAACCTGTTCGTCGTTCGCTCGATCGCGCCCGACGTGTCCATGCGCACCATCCTCTCGGGCATCTTGCCCTTCATCTCGGTGGACCTGGTGCGCATCATCTTCCTCGCGGCCTTCCCCGGCGTGGTGCTCTGGCTGCCCAACCTGCTGTTCTGACCATGAGCGACCAATCCCTCGCACTCTCCATCGAAGGCGGCATCGCCCACCTGCGCCTGAACGCGCCGGAGCGCGGCAACCCCATGGACCTGCGCTTCTGCGAGGAATTCGGTCGGGCCGCTGCCGAGTGCGACGAGACGCCGGGCGTGCGCTGCGTGCTGATCGACGCGGCCGGCAGCCGCTTCTTCGGCGTCGGCGCGGACCTCAAGACCATGAACCAGGACCGGCAGGCGCTGCAGTTCTTCGTGAAGAACGCCACCGCCGCGCTGCACAGCGGGCTCTCGCGCTTCTCGCGCATGGACGCGCCGGTGGTGGTGGCGGTGCACGCGCTGGCGGTCGGGGGCTTCGTGTCCCTGAGCGCGATGGCGGATTTCTGTCTCGCGGCCGAGTCGGCCACCTTCTACGCGGGCTACACCGGCATCGGGCTGGTGTGCGACGCCGGGGGCTCCACCTTTCTGCCCCGGCGCGTGGGCGCGCGCCGCGCCGCTGAGTTCTTGCTGCGCAACCAGCAATGGGACGCGCGCACCGCTGAGGCGCGCGGTCTGGTGAGCGAGGTGGTGCCCGACGACCGCCTGCAGGAGGAAGCCTGGGCGCTCGCGCGCGAACTGGCGGCCGGTCCCACGCGCGCTTTCGGCGAAATCAAGAACCTGCTGCTGTCCTCGGCGCACCAGCCCATCGAGGCGCAACTGGAACAGGAGGCGCGCGCCATGGGCCGCATCACCCGCACCGAAGACGCCTGGCACGGCATCTGCACGGTCGCCCGGCGCGGCAAGCCGGTGTTCGTGGGACGCTAGCCGCGAGAAGGCCTGGGGCGGAAGCGCTACGATCCCACCCATGTCCACCCCACCCGATATCCAGGCCGAATGGGTCCACGTCTCCTACGTGGAGCATTCGGCCACGCGCGAGGTCTACGGCTTCGCCGGCTCGCAGTCTTCCGTGAACCTGGAAGGCATCCGCTACCTGCCGCGTGGCGAGCCAGCGCGCACGCTGCTCATCTACATGCACCCGGCCAGCACGCTGCAGCTGCTGCCCATGCCGCGCGCCATGGCCGGGCGGGGCGTGCACGTGCTGTGCGCCGCCAGCCGCTACGCGCGCAACGACACGCCGCTGATCTTCGAGAAGGTGGTGCTGGACCTGGGCGCCTGGGTGCGCCATGCCAGGGAGGTGTGGCGCTACGACAAGGTGGTGCTGTGCGGCTGGTCGGGTGGCGGCTCACTCGCGCTGATGTACCAGTCCCAGGCCGAGCGGCCCACGATCACCCACACGCCAGCGGGCGATGTGGTGGACCTGGCGGGCGCCGGCCTGCTGCCCGCCGACGCCATGATCGTGCAGGCCGCGCACGTGTCGCGCGCGCAGTTGCTGGCGGACTGGATCGATCCCTCCGTGCTGGATGAAGACGATCCCGAGCGGCGCGATCCCGAGCTCGACCTCTACGACCCGCGCAACCCCAACCAGCCGCCGTACACGGCCGACTACATCGCCCACTTTCGCGCCCGGCAGCTCGAGCGCCTGCGCCGCCGCACCGACTGGGTGAAGGAGACGCTGCAGCGCCTTCGCGCCAGCGGCGATGTGCACGGCGAGCGCGGCTTCGTCACGCACCGCACCATGGCCGAGCCGCGGTTCCTCGACGCCACGCTGGACCCGAACGAACGCACCCCGGGCTCAAGCTACCTGGGCGACCCCCGCCTGGCCAACAGCGCGCCGGCCGGCATGGCGCGGTTCTCGACCCTGCGCGCCTGGCTGTCGCAGTGGTCGATCGACGACACCCAGGCCCATGGGGAGCGCGCCGCGCCACACATCACGGTGCCCTTGCTCTGCATCGAGAACGGCGCGGACAACGGCGTGCCGCAGCCGCACACCGGTCTGATCCACCGCGCGGCGGGCAGCCAGGACAAGACCCTGGTGGTGATACCCGGCGCGTCCCACTACTACGCGGGACAACCCGAGCAACTGGCGCAAGCGCTCCAGACCTGCGTGGACTGGATGGGCCAACGGCGCCTGCTCTAGCTGAGATGCTTCAGTAGGTTGTTCATCCGTCCCGGATTTGGGAAGCTGTGGTGACCACGTTCAACGCGCTTCCTCGCGCCAGAGGGGACGCAGCGCCCACAGCCCCAGCGCCGGGCCGATCGCCAGCCAGGGCAGCAGCGCACCCAGCGCGACACGTTCGGCCAGCGAGACGAACAGCAGGATGCTCGCGATGGAGATCGCGAAGCCGATGCTGTTGGTCAGCGTGAGCACGCTGCCCACCGCCTGCGGGGGCGCGTTGCGCGCGGTGAGCGTGGAGAACTGCGGCGAGTCGCCCGACACCGTGATGCCCCAGAGCACCAGCCAGCCATAGAAGGCGACCGCAGGCGCGTCCATCAACCAGGGCGCGGCCAGGCAACACGCCCCGCTGGCCGCGAGCTGGCTGCCCGCCACGCGCGCACTGCCCCAGCGCTGCGCCACCCAGCCGCCACCGGCGCAGCCGATCACGCCCGCACCGAGGATGAAGAACGCCGCCCACGACAGGGCCGTGCCCTGCAGCCGTGTGGCCAGCACCAGCGGCACCATCACCCACATGGTGTAGAGCTCCCACATGTGGCCGAAGTAGCCCAGCACCGAACTGCGCACGCGCGCATCGGTCCACAGCGTGGCCAGCGCGCGCCACTGCAGCGTGCTCACGCGCGGCTGCGCGCCGGGCGGATCGGACGTGCCGAAGTACAGCAGCAGCCCGCCAAAGGCGGCGAGCGCCGCCACGCCCAGCATCAGCGTGGGCCAGGGCAGGGCACCCCCCAGGGCGCGCAGCGCGTGTGCGCTGGCCGAACCCAGCACCAGCGCACCGATGAGCAGACCGAGCGCACCACCGAGGCCGCGCGTGTACCACTGCGCGGCGATCTTCATGCCCACGGGGTAGATGCCCGCCAGGAAGAAGCCGGTGGCAAACCGCCAGGCCAGCAGTGCGGTGAAGTCGCGCACCGTCCACCACGCCGCCACCGTGCAGGCCGCGCCGGCGAGCGAACACAGCAGGAACACCCGGCGCGGCGCAAAACGGTCGGCCAGCGCCAGCAGGGCGAACACCAGCGTGCCGACGATGAAGCCGAACTGCAGCGAGGACGTGAGCGTGCCCACCGCGCTGGTGGACCAGCCGAGCTCGCGCTGCAGGTCCGGCATGACCGCGTTCACCGCGAACCACGGCGAGGTGCCCAGCAACTGGGCCAGCACCAGGATGGGCAGGATGTGGCGAGGGACGACCGGCTGCGGGGCGCTCATGGGCCCGGGATGTTACCGGGCAGGAACGCATGTCGCCTAGAGCACGGCGCCGGTTTCTTCCGTGGTTTCTTCGCTCTTGAAGCGCGCCATGTCCCGGATGTTCTTCTGCACCGCAACCGAGCCGAACAGCGCCAACAGGAAGGACATCGCGTAGAAGCCCTTTTCGCTGTCGGCCAGCGTGGCGTTCCACAGGCCGACCGTGAGCAGCAGCAGGTTCAATCCGAGCGAGACCCAGCACAGACTGTAGTAGATACCGGTGACGGGAATGCCCTCCAGCTTGTCGCGCACCGACTTCTGCAAGGAGACGGCGGAGAACAGGCCGTACATCAGCAGGATGAAGTAGTAGCCCTTTTCATTGAGCTGCATGCTGGCGTTCCAGAGCCCGGAGAGGTAGACCAGCGAGCCCACCAGAAGGGCGGTCCAGGATGCAGCGATGAAGGCGCCCGTGGGCTTTTGATGGGGGATGTGCATGAATGACCTCCAGAAATTGCGTGAGGCGTGAATGTAATACAAAAGAATTCAATTGATCGAGGGCAGAAAGGCTGCAGATGGTCCCCTGATGGCGCCCCTTTTTCGTGTGGCACGGGAACCAGATCGAGGGTCTGCTTCTCTACGAGGAGCCTCCAGCGGCAGGGCCGCTGCTCACCTTCCCTTGTTGATCCCCATGCTCTCTCGCCGCCTCTTCCTGGAATCCGGTTCCCTCGGCGCCGTGTCCGCCGCGCTGCTGTCGCTCAGCGCCCACGTTCCCATCGCCCACGCCAGGGCGCAGCGGCAACCGGTGCTGTTCATCGGTCACGGCAGTCCCATGAACGCGATCTCGGACAACCGCTTCACCCGCGAGCTGGCGGCCTGGGGCCAGCGGCTGGCCACGCCGCGCGCGATCCTGGTGGTGTCGGCGCACTGGCTCACGAACGGGGCGACGGGCGTGACGGTCAATGAAGTGCCGCCGACGATCCACGATTTCGGCGGCTTTCCCAGGCAACTGCACGAGATGCAGTACCCGGCCAAGGGCCACCCGGAACTGGCCCGCGCCACCGCGAAGCTGATCCGCAGCAACCCCAGCGTGCCGACGACCGAATGGGGCCTGGACCACGGCACCTGGACGGTGCTGCACCACCTGTTCCCGAAGGCGAACGTGCCGGTGTTCCAGGTGTCGATCGACTACGACAAGCCGGCCGCCTTCCACTACGCGCTGGGCCGCGAGTTGCAGGCTTTGCGCGAGCAGGGCGTGCTCATCATCGGCAGCGGCAACATCGTCCACAACCTGCGCGCCACCGACCGCGGCACACCCGAACAATCGCAGGCCAGCCGGCCGTGGGCGCAAGCCTTCGACGACCGCGTCAAGCGCGCGCTGGACCAGCGCGAGGACAAGGCCTTGCTGGACTACATCGGGCTGGACATGTCCGCGCGCATGGCGGTGCCCACGCCGGACCACTACTGGCCCTTCATCTATGCGCTGGGTGCGGCCGACGCGGGCCAGGTGCCCAAGCATGTGTTCGCCGCCTTCCACAGCGGCACGTTGGGCATGCGCTGCCTGCAGTTCGGCTGAAGCTCAGAGGAAGCGCTGGGGCAGGAACGGCGTGGGGTCCACCACCGTGGTGGCGCTGCCATCCATCTGCTCGGCCAACAGGCGCGCGCTGACCGGCCCCATGGTGAAGCCCTGGTGCGCGTGGCCGAAATGGAACCACAGGCCCTGGTGCCGCGGCGCCGGCCCGATCACGGGCTTGAGGTCGCCGGTGCAGGGGCGGGCACCGCGCCAGGGCGTGGCCTCGACCGGGTCGGGCAGGTCCAGCAGTTCGCGCGCCAGCGCCTCGGCGCGCGCCATCTGCACCGGGGTGGACGGCGCTTCGAGGTGCGCGAACTCGGCGCCGGTGGTGATGCGCACGCCGCGCTTCATGGGCACCACCACGTAGCCCCGCTCGGCGTCGAACAAAGCCAGGTCGGGACCGCTGCCACCCCGGTAGTGGCGGTGGTAGCCGCGCTTGACGAACAGCGGCAGGCGGTAGCCCAGCGTGCGGATGAGTTTGTCGGACCAGGGGCCGAGCGCCACGACGGCCTGCCCGGCTTCGAGGGGACCGTCCTCGGTCTGCACCTGCCAGCCCGCGCCGCTGGCGCGCAGCGTCATGGCATCGCCCTGGACGATGCTGCCCCCGCGCTGCACCAGCAGCTGGGCATAGCGCTGCACCAGTTCGCCCGGGTCGGCCACGGACCAGGGGTCGGTCCAGTGCACGGCGCCGGGCAGGCGCTGCTTGAGCGCGGGCTCGGCCGCGGCCAGTTGTTCACCGGTCATGGCCCGGAAGTTCACGCCCACCTCGCGGTGCAGGCGCTCGGCGTTGCTCACGGCGGCATCGAACCCCGCCTCGGAGCGGAACACCATGCGGTAGCCGTCGCGGCGCACCAGGTCGTGTGCGCCGGCCATCTCGATCAGGGGCGCGTGCTCGGTGACCGAGCGGCTGGTCAGCTGGCCGTATTCGCGCGCAATCTGCCGGTAGCGATCACCACTCGAATTGGCCCAGTACTGGCCGAGGGGCGTGGCCAGCGAAGGCATGGCGCCCAGGTGGTAGTTCACGTCGGCACCGCGCTTGAGCGCCACCCGCAGCAGCGTGGCCAGTTCCTGCGGGAAGGGGTAGGGCTCCACCGCCTCGCACTGGATCAGGCCGGCGTTGCCGTAGGAGGTTTCGAGACCCGGCTCGCGGCGATCGACCAGCGCCACCGAACGGCCGCGCAGCGCCAGCTGCAGCGCCGTGCAGGTGCCGATCATGCCGCCGCCCAGCACCAGAACGTCTGTTTTGCTCATGGCTGCATCTTGATGCAAGGATGGCTTGCTGGCTAGACGCCGCGCGCCCGATCGGCCTTGAACCGCGCCTGGAAGGCGCCGAAGGTGCCGGCGTCGAGCGCCTCGCGCACCTCGCGCATGAGGTTCAGGTAGTAGTGCAGGTTGTGCACGGTGCACAGCATGGGGCCGAGCATTTCGCCGCAGCGGTCTAGGTGGTGCAGGTAGGCACGGCTGAAGCCGTCGCGCCCGCCCTGTTCCCAACTCACGCCGCTCTGGCCCGCGCAGGCGTGGCAGGTGCAGGTGGGGTCGAGCGGCTGGTGGTCGGTCTTGTGGCGCGCGTTGCGGATCTTCAGGTCGCCAAAGCGCGTGAACAGCGTGCCGTTGCGCGCGTTGCGCGTGGGCATCACGCAGTCGAACATGTCCACGCCGTCGGCCACGCCCTGCACCAGGTCCTCGGGCGTGCCCACGCCCATGAGGTAGCGCGGCTTGTGCGCCGGCAGGCGGTGCGGCGTGTGCGCCATGATCTGCAGCATCTGGTCCTTCGGCTCGCCCACGCTCACGCCGCCAATGGCGTAACCGGGGAAGTCCATGGCCACCAGCGCGTCCAGCGACTCCTGCCGCAGGTGCTCGAACATGCCGCCCTGCACGATGCCGAACAGGGCGTTGGGGTTCTCCAGCCGCGCGAACTCGTCCTGCGAGCGTTTCGCCCAGCGCAGGCTCATCTCCATGCTCTTGCGCGCCTCGGCCTCGGTGGTGAGGTGGCCGTTGGTCTCGTACGGCGTGCACTCGTCGAGCTGCATCACGATGTCGCTGTTCAGGCCGGTCTGGATCTGCATGCTCACCTCGGGCGACATGAAGAGCTTGTCGCCGTTGACCGGCGAGGCGAAGGTCACGCCATCTTCGGTGATCTTGCGCATCGCACCCAGGCTCCACACCTGGAAGCCGCCCGAGTCGGTGAGGATGGGTTTGTGCCATTGCTCGAAGGCGTGCAGGCCGCCGAAGCTGGCCATGACCTCGCGGCCCGGGCGCATCCACAGGTGGAAGGTGTTGCCCAGGATGATCTGCGCGCCCATGTCGTGCAGGCTCTGCGGCATCACGCCCTTGACGGTGCCGTAGGTGCCCACGGGCATGAAGATGGGGGTCTCGACCACGCCGTGGTTGAGGGTGAGGCGACCCCGGCGCGCATGGCCTTCGGTCTTGAGCAGTTCGAACTGGAGCATGGTGTGACTCGTTGGGGTGAGCAGGTTCAGGGTCGGCGCGCGATGACGATCACGCTGCGGTTGCGGTCTTCGACGATCCACAGGCGGCCTTCCTCGTCGAAGGTGGCGCCGGCCGGCGTGCCCAGGGGCCGCACGCCAGCCTGGGCATGCCAGCCGCTCACGAGGTCTTCGCGCGCGCCGGTGGGTCGGCCTTCTTCGTCGAGCCGCCAAGCCACGATGCGGTGACCGCCGGTGCGGTAGCCGTGCCACACCGCCAGCAGGCGGCCAGCGAAGGGACCGTCGGCGAGGGTGGGCGGTGCGCTGAGCAGTTGCAGTGGCGCGACGTGCGCCGGCCACACCGCGTGGGCCGGTGTGTGGGACCGACACCGCACACGGTCTTCGTAGCCTCGCGCGGGAATGGCGCGGCCCTTCGCGTCACTCACGCAATAGGGCCAGCCGTAGGACGCGCCATCCTTCAACTCGTTGAGTTCCTCGGCGGGCAGCGCCGCGTCGGTGTAGTCCACCGAGTTCTCCGCTTGCCACCAGCGCACCGTGCCGTCGCGCGATGCGGTGGTGGCCAGGCCGAGCGAGTTGCGCAGGCCGGTGGCCAGCGGTCGCAGGCTTTGCAGCGTGAGGTCGGGGCCACCGAAGCTCGCCACGTACACCGCCGCGCGCGGCTGTGGGCCGGTGGACTCGGGGCAGGGCATCGGTTGCTGTTGCGCATCGTTGCGGCAGGCGTCGGTTTCCGAGCCCATGTTGATCAGCAGCCGGCCATCCGGGAGAAAGGCCAGCTCCTTGAGCGGATGGGCGCCGCCCGAGGGCAGGCCGGTGATGACATCCTGCCGCTGCACGGTGTCGCCCAGCGGCGTGCGCCACACGGTGGCGGCTTCACCGATGTAGAAGCGGCCATCGGGACCTTTCGCCAGACCGTGCGGACGGTCCAGGCCGGTGGCCAGGACACGCACGCGCCCCGGCTGGCCCCGCGCGATGTCGGTGCGCAGTTCCAGCAGCCGGCCGCGGCGCGGCTCCCAGTTGCCCATGTCCACGATCCAGAAGCGCTGCGGCGCCACGGCCAGGATGCGCCGCGGCATGCGCAGGCCATCGCGCGCATCGGCCACCAGGCCGGCGCACCAGCCGTCGGGCACCCGCAGCGCGATGCCGGGGTGGCCGGCACAGGGCGCCTGTGGCGCATACAGCGTGTCGGCGGCCAGCGAGGTGCGGGCGAACAGCAGCGTCAGCAAGGAGAGGAAAACGAAGCGCATCGTGAAGCTCAGGCGCGTTGCAACAGCATGGCGTCGCCATAGCTGAAGAACCGGTAGCGCTGCGCGATGGCGTGGGCGTACAGCGTGCGAATGGTGTCGAAGCCGGCGAAGGCGCTGACCAGCATCATCAGCGTGGACTGCGGCAGGTGGAAGTTGGTGACCAGGCGGTCAACCACGCGAAACCCGAAACCCGGTGTGATGAAGATGTTGGTGTCGCCCTGGGTTTCGCCGGAACGCGCCCAGCTCTCCAGCGTGCGCACGGTGGTGGTGCCCACGGCCACCACGCGGCCGCCGCGCGCGCGGCAGTCGGCAATCGCCTGCAGCGTCTCGGGCGGGATGGCGTAACGCTCGTGGTGCATCACGTGGTCTTCGATGCGGCCGGCCTTCATGGGGGCGAAGGTGCCGGCGCCCACATGCAGTGTGACGCTGGCGCGATGCACGCCGCGTGCCTGCAACGCCGCCAGCACGGTGTCGTCGAAATGCAGCGCGGCCGTGGGCGCGGCCACCGCGCCGGGCACGCGCGCGAACACGGTCTGGTAGCGGCGCTCGTCGTCGGCATCGTCCGCGTGCTCGATGTAGGGCGGCAGCGGCACGTGGCCGTGGCGCGCCATCAGGTCGTACGGCGTGTCGTCCGCCGGGCCGTGCAGCCGGAAGCGGAACAACTGGCCCTGCTCGTCGGGCCAGCGCCCGAGGTAGGTGGCATCGAAGCCGCCGCGGTCGAGCCCGCCGGCCATGTGCAGCCGGCTGCCAGACTGAGGCTTCTTGCTCACGCGCAGGTGCGCCACCACCTCGTGTGCCGATCCATCGCTGGCCTCGTGCGGCAGCAGCACGCGCTCGATCAGCATTTCCAGCTGGCCACCGGTGGCCTTCTGCCCGAACAGGCGCGCCTTGACGACCTGCGTGTCGTTGAACACCAGCAGGTCGCCGGGATTCAGCAGGCTGGGCAGGTCGCGAAAGACGCGGTCCACCGGCGGGTGGGCGGTGCCGTCAAGCAGGCGCGAGGCACTGCGCTCGGGCGCGGGGTGCTGGGCGATCAGCGCCTCGGGCAGGGAAAAATCGAAATCGGCGACGGTGAACGCGCGGGGCGTCGGGGAGGCGGGCAGGGACATGCGCTTGAGGGCCGGACAGGCCCGTTCCAAAACACGGTCCGCTATTCTGGCAGAGCGGGCAATCGGTCCAGGCAGTCGAACAGGCGCTCGTTGTCGATGAGCTGGATCAGCGGGTGGTCGCCAATGGGCTTGATCAGGTGCGTGACAAGGGCCGGGCGGGCGGACGGCAGCACGGGCGAGGGCACGATCTGCTCGTCGGCGAACTCGGGCACGGCGTGCAGCGCATCCACCAGCAGCCCCACCTGGCGCTGGCCGCGCTGGATCACCACGATCTCGCCGCTGCCGTCGTCGGGCGCGCGCACCTCGGCACCGAGCAGCCGGCCCAGGTCGTAGACCCAGACCGAGCGCTCGATGGAGAGGCCCGCCTGCGGCACCAGCAGGCCGACACGGCCGTGCGGGTCACCGGTGCTGCGGCCCGAGAGCTTCTGCGCCGGCACCGCCTCGGTCACGTGGGCGGCGGGCAGGCCCAGGATGTGCGGGCCGCACCAGACGGTAGCGACCATGCGCAGCGGTTCGTCCGCCGGGGCGATGGCACTCGGCTGGTAGGCGCTGCGCGTGGCCATCACCTGCGCCTGCACCTCGCCGAGCGGGATGCAGGCCACGGCGAGCACGTCCTCCACATAGCCGTCGGTGGTCTTGAACTCGCGATACCCCCGGTTGGCGGCGATCGCCATCACCACGTACTGCCCTTCGTGTTCCAGCACGCGCGCCAGGCTTTCGCCGTGCCGCAATTGCAGCGCGTCGTCGGGCAGGCTCAGGGTGGCGCCGGTCGGCAGCGCGGCGTCGGTGGACGACAGGACGCGGCCCTGCCGGTCGACGAAGTGGGCCGTGTCGGGCGTGCCCGGGGCCAGGCAACCCTGCAGCATGGCCAGCAACTCGCGCTCGGTTTCGAACACGATGCCGATGCCGCCGACCACCTGCAGTTCGTCTTCCGGGTGGCGGATCGCCGCGTGGTAGACGTAGGTCGGTGCGTCGCCGCCCAGCGCCGAGGGCGCGAAGTCGCTGACGGTGTAGGCCTGGTCGTCCGGCAGCGTCTTCACCCGCCGCAGCGTGGCGCCGTCGACCTGCGTGTTGGCCGCGACGAAGCGCGGCAGGGCACTGCGCGAAGCGGCCAGCACCTGGCCTTGGGCGTCGTACACGCAGATCGTGCTGTAGACCGTGTAGAGGCCGTTGATGACGTCGAGGATGCGCGTGATCGCCTCCACATCGGGCGCCGGACTGGCCAGCGCGGCGCGGATCTGCGGCGTCAAGGCCCACCAGCGGCAATCGTTGGCGCGCTCATAGAGGTTGCGGTCGAGCAGGTCCACCAGCAATTGCGCGGTGGACTCGGCCGCGTCCAGGTGCGACTGCAGCACGGTCTCGTACAGGTCGCTGATGGACTGGGAGAACACCTCGTTGCTGCGCGTGCCGGTTTCGCTGATCTGGTCCAGGATGGCCTTGAGCTGCTGCTGGCCTTCGCGCCGCTCGGAGGTAATGACCTGGCCGTTCCACACCACGCGCTGGATGGTCTCGGTGGCGGTCATCACCTCGTACAGCGGCGGGCTGAAGCGGCGCGCATGGGTCAGCAGGCCGGCAGCGGTGGTCGGGTTCAGCGCGGCCAGGGTCTGGCGCGGTGGCGCGGAAAAGGCCATGGACAGCGGCACCATCACCTGGCCCTGCCAGCCGCTCGGCCCCGGGTAACCCTGGTAGCCCTCAGCCTGGCAGGTCTGCACCAGGTACTCGCGGCCTTCGTGGATGAACACCTGCGGCAGGCCCTGCGGGTTGACCGGCACGGTGGTGCCCACGGCGATCCAGCGCTCGTCGGCGCTGGCGATCACGCGCCGGTCTTCGTCCAGCAGCAGCATGTTGATGCGGCCCTCCCGATCACGGTGCGATCGGAAGATGCTGGCCATCTCGCGCTCGAAGTCGAAGCACAGGCAGAGCAACCCCACCACCGCGCCGGTGTCGGGGTGGTGCATGCGGCGCGAGTAGATCAGTGCCTGCGAATAGCCCGGGCGCAGGTCGGTGGCGCGAAAGGTCTCGACGTACTGGTCGGTCTCGAGCGTGGCGCGGATCAGCGGGTCGGTGCTGCCCTCGACCGGCGCGTCCGGGTCAAGCTGCACCAGCACGTTCCCCCGGGTGTCCAGCAGCATGATCTCGTTGTAGACCGTGTACTTGTTGCGGTAGTCCAGCAGCCGCTGGCGGATCGTGTCGGCCTCGCCGTGCTCGCCGGCCACGAAGGCGCAGAGCTCGCGGTCGGTCGCCAGAAAACCCACGTCGGCGGTGCGCTCGTAGAGGTTGCGCACCACGATGTCGATCACGAAGCGGGCCTTGGTGCCGATGGCCGTGAGCACGTTGCCGGCCTTCTCCTCGATCAGGCTGCGCACCAGCTCGCGTTCGAGCCGGTTGAAACCGCTCTGGGTGGCGCTCAGGATCGGCAGGATGCTCTGCGCCTCCAGCGGGCAGTTGAGCCTGGCCGAGGACTCGACCATGCGCCACATCAGGCCGAGTTCGCGCAGGGACTGCTCGCAACGGGCCACGTCGCGCATGTAGGGGAGGAAGCTGTCGGCGTGCAGGTGGTGGGGCATGTCAATTTTGATAGCAAGCTGTGTGCCACCAACCGGAGCGCCGCGTGGCGTGGTTCACAATCGCCGCATGCCCGACGCCAGCCCCGCCCGCAAGCCGCTTTCTGCGCCGCAGAAGGCCCTGCACAAGCTCGGACTGGTGCGCGACATCGACCTCGCGCTGCACCTGCCGCTGCGCTACGAGGACGAGACCCGCATCGTGCGGCTGCGCGACGCGCGCGACGGGCAGCTGGCGCAGATCGAAGGCACCGTCACGCGCAGCGAGGTGAGCAGCCGGCCACGCCGGCAGTTGCTGGTGACGCTGGACGACGGCAGCGACACCTGCACCCTGCGCTTCTTCACCTTCTACCCCTCTCACCAGAAGGCCCTGGCGGTGGGCGAGCGCGTGCGCGTGCGCGGCGAACTGCGCGGCGGCTTCCTCGGATGGACCATGGTGCATCCGGCCTTTCACGCGGCCGGCGGCGAACTGCCCGATGCGCTCACGCCGGTCTACCCCACCAGCGCGCAGTTGCCGCAGGCCTACCTGCGCAAGGCGGTGGCCAGTGGCCTGAACCGCGCCGACCTCGGCGAAACGCTGCCCGCCGAGCTGTTGACGGAACTGCAGCGCGTGGTGCGCACGCCCTGGAACCTGCGCGAATCCCTGCGCTACCTGCACCACCCGGGGCCGGACGTGTCGATGGATGCGCTGGAGGACCGCAGCCACCCGGCCTGGCAGCGCCTCAAGGCCGAAGAGCTGCTGGCGCAGCAACTCTCGCAACACACCGCCAAGCAGGAGCGTGCCCAGCTGCGCGCGCCCGCTCTGAACGCGCGCGCCGGCGGGTTGCAGGAACAGCTGCTGGCCGTGCTGCCGTTCGACCTGACCAGCGCCCAGCGCCGCGTGGTGGAAGAGATCGCGCGCGACCTGGCGCGCCAGGTGCCGATGCACCGGCTGTTGCAGGGCGACGTGGGTTCGGGCAAGACCGTGGTGGCCGCGCTCTCGGCCGCCATCGCCATCGACGCCGGCTGGCAGTGCGCGCTCATGGCGCCCACCGAGATCCTGGCGCAGCAACATTTCACCAAACTGGTCGGTTGGCTCGAACCCCTGCTCGAACCGCTGGGCAAGCGGGTGGCCTGGCTCACCGGCAGCCAGAGGAAAAAGCAGCGCAGCGAGATGCTGGCCCTGGTGGCCAGTGGCGAGGCCGCGCTGGTGGTGGGCACCCACGCCGTCATCCAGGAACAGGTGCAGTTCCAGCGCCTGGGGCTGGCCATCATCGACGAACAGCACCGCTTCGGCGTGGCGCAGCGGCTGGCCTTGCGGGGGAAGATGGGGCAGGGAGTCGATGGCCCCTTGCAGGAGCCGCACCTTCTCATGATGACGGCCACGCCGATCCCGCGCACCCTGGCGATGAGCTACTACGCGGACCTCGACGTGTCCACCATCGACGAGCTGCCGCCCGGGCGCACGCCCATCGTCACCAAGGTGGTGGCCGACAGCCGCCGCGACGAGGTGATCGAGCGCATCCGCGGCCAGCTCGCGCAGGGTCGGCAGGTGTACTGGGTCTGCCCGCTGATCGAGGAGAGCGAGGCGATCGACCTGTCGAACGCCACGGCCACGCATGCCGAACTGAGCGCGTCGCTGCCCGGCGTGCTGGTCGGCCTGCTGCATTCGCGCATGCCGGTGGCCGAGAAGAAGGCGGTGATGTCGCTCTTCACCGGCGGGCAGATGGGTGTGCTGGTCTCCACCACGGTGATCGAGGTCGGGGTGGACGTGCCCAACGCCTCGCTGATGGTGATCGAGCACGCCGAGCGCTTCGGCCTGAGCCAGCTGCACCAGCTGCGCGGCCGCGTGGGGCGCGGGGCCGCGGCATCGGCCTGCGTGCTGCTCTACAGCGCGCCCGAGGGCGGGCGGCTCGGCGAGACCGCGCGCGAGCGCCTGCGCGCCATGGCCGAGACGCACGACGGCTTCGAGATCGCGCGCCGCGACCTGGAGATCCGCGGCCCGGGCGAGTTCCTCGGCGCACGCCAATCGGGCGCGCCGCTGCTGCGCTTCGCCGACCTCGCGACCGACAGCCACCTGCTCGACTGGGCGCGCGAGGCCGCGCAGGCGATGCTGGAGCAGCACCCGCGCGAGGCCGAGCAACACCTGGCGCGCTGGCTCGGCAGCAAGGCCGAGTACCTGAAAGCCTGAAGGCTGGTGCAGCCGCGGGCGTGCACGCACAATAGGCCCCTTATGACGCTCACCGAACTCAAGTACATCGTGGCCGTGGCGCGCGAGAAGCATTTCGGCAAGGCGGCCGAGGCCTGCTTCGTCTCGCAGCCCACGCTGTCGGTGGCGATCAAGAAGCTCGAAGAGGAACTCGAGCTCAAGATCTTCGAGCGCAACGCCAGCGAGATCGCCGTCACGCCCCTGGGCGAAGACATCGTGCGCCAGGCCCAGACCGTGCTGGAGCAGGCCGCCGCCATCAAGGAAATCGCCAAGCGCGGCAAGGACCCGCTGGCCGGGCCGCTGCGGCTGGGCGTGATCTACACCATCGGCCCCTACCTGCTGCCCGACCTGGTGCGCCACGTCATCGACCGCACGCCGCAGATGCCGCTGATGCTGCTGGAGA
>VFQP010001672.1_pt1 | contig 28166 bp, 18 predicted proteins | sample 3512351 | NCBI WGS metagenome assembly VFQP01 (sample SAMN10412372, study PRJNA504923) | tailings metagenome | isolation source: Relicate 1 Philex TSF1 revegetated site | place: Philippines: Tuba, Benguet | collected 2017-08-29
CTTCAGCAACTCCTTCAGCACGCCGCTGGCCTTGCCGAAATCCATCTGCCCGGCAAACCGCTCTTTGAGCGCGCCCATGACGCGGCCCATGTCCTTGGGGCCAGCCGCGCCAAGCTCGGCAACGAGGGCGGCCACGGCCGCCTTCACGCCCGCTTCGTCCATCTGCTTCGGCAGATAATGTTCGATGACGGTGATTTCGGCTTTTTCCTGGTCCGCCAGGTCGGTACGCCCCGCCTTCTCGTAGGTGTCGACGCTTTCGCGGCGCTGCTTCACCATCTTCTGCAGGATCGCCACCACTTCCGTGTCGCCGACCTCGATGGGCACTTGCCCGCCCACTCCGATCTCGCGATCCTTGATGGCGGCCGTGATCAGGCGCAGCGTGGAGAGGCGCGCCTTGTCGCCGGCCTTCATGGCGTCTTTAACGTCTTGGGTGATGCGCGCGCGCATGGGGCAAAGTCCTTTGATCCGTAAATCTGTTCGCGCGGTATATAGGCGATGCGCGCGTCGAGCGCGAGTTTGGCGCTGAGGGGCGCATAAATATTGACGCGCCCCCATTCCAGGGCGCCCGATTTCTTGACGTGGTGGGCGCCCTCGCATAGGTTCCGCCGCGATCCATGGACCCGGCCCTTGAGCGGACGCCCCTTGCCTAGCACGCGAACGGCTTTGTTGCGTGTGCGAGACGAGCCGCTTCGAGCCCAAAACGAGCCCGTCGCCCGATGAAAACCACGCCCGCGCCCTGGACCGAAACGCCTCAAACGGCCCGCCTCGTGCTGGACGACGGAACCGTGATTTCCGGTGTCGGCCTCGGCGCCGTCGGCTCGGCCGTCGGCGAGGTCTGCTTCAACACCGCGATGACCGGCTATCAGGAAATCCTGACCGACCCCTCCTACGCGGGCCAGATCATTACCTTTACGTTCCCGCACATCGGCAACATCGGCACCAATAGCGAGGACACCGAGACCTCGAATCTCGCGTCCCGCTCGGGCGTGCGCGGCTGCGTGCTGCGTGCCGAGATCACCGATCCTTCGAACTATCGCGCCGGCTCCCACTTCGACGCGTGGCTCAAAGCGCGCGGAATCATCGCCATTTCCGGTATCGACACGCGCGCGCTCGCAGCCCTTATCCGCGAAAAGGGCATGCCGAACGCGGTGATCGCGCACGAGCCTTCGGGCAAGTTCGATCTCGATAAGCTCAAGGCCGAAGCCAAGGCTTGGCCGGGGCTCCTGGGCCTCGATCTGGTGCCTGACGTGACCAGCGGCCAGAGCTACACCTGGGACGAGACGCGCTGGGTTTGGGGCAAAGGCTATGGCCGCAACGAAACCCCCGACTTCCACGTCGTCGCCGTAGACTATGGTTTGAAGCGCAACATTTTGCGCTGCCTGGCGTCGGCCGGATGCAAGGTAACGGTGGTACCGGCCAAGACCTCGGCCGAGGACATCTTGGAGCGCAAGCCGGACGGCGTGTTCCTTTCAAATGGCCCCGGCGACCCCGCTGCCACCGGCGAATACGCGGTACCCGAGATCAAGAAGCTCGTCGCCTCGGGGCTGCCGGTGTTCGGCATTTGCCTCGGCCACCAGATGCTCGGCCTCGCGCTCGGTGCCAAGACCAAGAAGATGCATCAGGGCCATCACGGCGCCAACCATCCGGTCAAGGATTCAAGCACCCAGAAGGTCGAGATCACTTCGATGAATCATGGGTTTACGGTGGATCGCGAGACGCTGCCGAAGGGCGTCGTCGAAACCCACGTTTCGCTCTTCGACGGCACCAACTGCGGTTTGGAGCTCGAAGGCCGTCCGGTGTTCTCGGTACAGTACCATCCGGAGGCTTCGCCAGGCCCTCAGGACAGCCACTATCTGTTCACGCGCTTTGTGAACAAGATGCGCGAGCAGAAGGCTCAGCCGCCGAAACCGGAGCGGTGAGGCTGGCGGCGGGAGCGGCGCCCATCATGACGCCGAATTAACCCGGCCAAACATCGACTTTTTCCCGACAGGGCGTATAGGATGCGCGCCGATCGGAAAGCTCCTTTGAATTTCGGAGCTTTCCGGCCAGGAAACGCCTAACGCTCAGCAACGGAAGAGACGCCGAGATGCGCCCCAGCCTGATCACGAACGAAAGCCTGATCGCCAAAACGAGCCTGATCGCCTATTCGATGGCAGCCCTCGTCGTGGCAGCCCCGGTCGCCTTGGCCTGCGACGGCAAGACCGAGGTGGAAGCCGCCTTTACCGCCCAGCACAAAGGCCCGTGGCGCACAGAAACCGAATCCAAGAGCGATACCGGTGTGGTGCAGACCCAGACCTTCGATTACCAGCCCCCCGATCGCATCTATCGCAAGGTCGTCTCTGGAGAAGAGAGCGCCGAAACCATCGGCATCGGCAAGGTGGCTTGGAGCAATGAAGGCGCTGGCTGGCAGGAGTTGAAGGCGGGTGTCGCCGATATCATCTCCACCCACATGAAGGGCTCGTTCGCTCCACCCAAGGTGTCCGTCGAGTTCAAGTGCCTCGAAAACCTGTCCTACGAGGGCAAGAGCTACGTCGGCTACCAGACCACGCCGGAGACCGTCGACGGCAAGACGCTCGCCCGCACGATCCTGGTCGATCCGGCGACCAAGCTGCCGGCCTTCAACCTCGTCGCGGCGCCTGATCTCTCTGGCGAGCCTTTGATGAAGGAAGCCTACAGCTACCCGACCGACATCAACATCGAAAAGCCGCTCTGAGCGGCCAACATCGGCCCGCCGTTTGGTGAGAAGCTGATCGACAAAAAAACAGCCCCTCGCGAGACATTCCGCCGAGGGGAGTGGTTCAGGAAGGAAACGACACGATGTCTTTGAAGAACGGCAATGGCGCCATTGCCTCACTCGTTCTCGCCGCCAGCCTGTTCGCGACGGGCGCGGCGTTTGCGGATTGCTCCACCGAGGTCGCGCTGGCCGTGAACTCGCAGGGCAAGCAGAAATTCCTGCGCAAGGAAACCAACATGTTCACCGAGTCCGGTCCGGTGAAAATGGTCGTTGAATATCAGACGCCCGATCGCATGCGCCAGACCCTGACCCCGCTCACCGAGGGCAAAGGCGTCGAAAGCATCGTCGTCGGCGAAAAGGCCTGGACCAACAACGGCGAGGGCTGGAAGGAAGCGCCCTCGCAAGAGACCGATCAGCTTGTCCAGTACATGATCAAGAGCATCGCCCAGGTCTACCAGGAGGTCGGTAAATTCGAGTGCCTTGGCACCGAGCATGTCGAGGGCCGCGAGCTTCGTGCCTACCGGGGTCTCGACGAGGCGCCCAAGGACCCCAAAAAGGGGCCGGCAGCACCAAAGAACGAGGCTATCCGGATCGTCTACCTGGACCCGGCGACCAACCTTCCTGCCCGCAGCATTTTTGCCCGTCCGGGCTTCCTCGACAAACCGATTTTCAAGGAAATCTATACCTACCCCGATAAAATCGAGATCGAGCCGCCCAAGGATGTCGTGAAATAGCCAACCTGGATCGGTTACGAGTGAGCTTTTGGCGAGGGTGTCCGTTTGGCACCCTCGTTTGCTGTGGAGCGCCCCCGCGCCAGTCCAAGATGGCGCAGGTGGGGGGTGGTCAACGCAGCGTCTCTGCTATAGCCAAACCCGAACCCGTCGAATAGAACCTGCCTCGCCATGCCAAAACGCACAGATATCGACTCCATCCTCATCATCGGCGCCGGCCCGATCGTCATCGGTCAGGCGTGCGAGTTCGATTACTCCGGCACGCAGGCCTGTAAGGCGCTGAAGGCGGAGGGGTACCGGATCATTCTGGTCAACTCCAACCCCGCCACCATCATGACCGATCCGGAATTGGCCGATGCCACCTACATCGAGCCGATCACGCCCGAGATCGTCGCCAAGATCATTGCCGAGGAGCGCCGCCAGCGCCCGAACGAAAAGCTCGTCCTGCTGCCAACGATGGGCGGCCAGACCGCGCTCAACACCGCGCTCGCCCTCGAGCGCCAGGGTGTTCTCGAACAGTACGGCGTCGAGCTGATCGGCGCCCGCGCCGAAGCCATCGACAAGGCCGAAGACCGCAAGCTTTTCCGCGAGGCCATGGACCGCATCGGCCTCGAAAGCCCGCGTGCCGTGATCGCGTCGTCGCCGCCGATTAAGGACGCCGAAGGCCATATCGTCGGATACGACACGCAGGTCGGTATTGCCGAGGCGTTGCGCGCGCTCGAGACCGTCGGATTGCCGGCCATCATCCGCCCCGCTTTCACGCTCGGCGGCACCGGTGGAGGCGTGGCCTACAACCGCGAGGAATTCGAGCAGATCGTGCGCTCGGGCATCGACGCGTCGCCCGTCGGTCAGATCCTGATCGACGAGAGCCTGCTCGGCTGGAAGGAATACGAGATGGAGGTCGTCCGCGATAAGGCGGACAACTGCATCATCGTCTGCTCGATCGAGAACATCGATCCGATGGGCGTGCACACCGGCGACAGCATCACCGTCGCTCCGGCTCTCACGCTCACCGACAAGGAATACCAGATCATGCGCGACGCCTCGCTGGCGGTCCTGCGCGAGATCGGCGTCGAAACCGGCGGCTCCAACGTGCAGTTCGCGGTCAATCCCGAAGATGGCCGCCTTGTCGTCATCGAGATGAACCCGCGCGTCTCACGCTCATCGGCCCTTGCCTCTAAGGCCACCGGCTTCCCGATCGCCAAGGTCGCCGCGCGCCTGGCCGTCGGTTACACGCTGGATGAGCTGGACAACGACATCACCGGCGGCGCGACGCCGGCCTCGTTCGAGCCGACCATCGATTACGTCGTCACCAAGATTCCGCGCTTCGCGTTCGAAAAGTTCCAGGGCGCCGACACCACGTTGACCACCGCGATGCGCTCGGTCGGCGAAGCCATGGCCATTGGCCGCACGTTTGCCGAAAGCCTGCAGAAGGCGCTCCGTTCGATGGAAACCGGCCTCACCGGCCTCGACGACATCGAACTCGAGGGCATTGGCCAAGGCGACGACAAGAACGTCATTCGCGCAGCTCTGGGCCGCCCGACACCCGATCGCCTGCTCAAGGTCGCGCAGGCCCTTCGCCTCGGCCTCGACGCCGAGCAGGTGCACGCATCCTGCAAGATCGATCCGTGGTTCATCGCCCGCATCCAGGAGATCCTGGAAGTCGAAGCCCGCGTGAAGGCGCATGGTCTGCCGACGTCGGCCGCGCACATCCGTTCGCTCAAGGCGATGGGTTTCTCGGACGCGCGTCTCGCCAAGCTCGCCGGCAAGACCGAAGGCGAAGTGCGTGAAGCCCGCCTCGCGGCCGGCGTGCGCCCTGTCTACAAGCGCATCGATACCTGCGCGGCAGAGTTCGCCTCTCCGACCGCATATATGTACTCGACCTACGAAACCGGCCTCACCGGCGATCCGGTCTGCGAGGCCGATCCGTCTGATCGCGAGAAGATCATCATTCTCGGCGGCGGTCCGAACCGTATCGGCCAGGGCATCGAGTTCGACTACTGCTGCTGTCACGCCTGCTTCGCGCTTACGGCCGCGGGCTACGAGACCATCATGGTCAACTGCAACCCGGAAACCGTCTCGACCGACTACGACACCTCGGATCGCCTCTACTTCGAGCCGCTGACCGCCGAGGACGTGCTGTCGATCATCCGCCGTGAGCAGGAAAGCGGAACGCTGAAAGGCGTTATCGTGCAGTTCGGCGGCCAGACGCCGCTGAAGCTCGCGAGCGCACTCGAGGAAGCGGGCGTGCCTATCCTCGGCACCTCTCCTGACGCGATCGACCTCGCCGAAGACCGCGACCGCTTCAAGGCTCTAATCGAGAAGCTCGGTCTGCGCCAGCCAGAAAGCGGCATCGCGGCGACGCCGCAGGAAGCCGCTGCCATTGCCGAGCGCGTGACGTTCCCGGTCGTGATCCGTCCGTCCTACGTGCTGGGCGGCCGCGCGATGGAAATCGTCCACGATCGCTCCGAGGTGGATCGCTACATTACGCGCCTGTCGGCGACGCTCGATCGCCCGTCCGAACTGGTCGTGTCCGCCAAACGTCCGCTGCTGATCGACCGTTATCTCGCCGACGCCATCGAGGTGGACGTCGACTGCCTGTCCGACGGCAAGGATACCTTTGTCGCCGGCATCATGGAGCATATCGAGGAAGCCGGCATCCACTCGGGCGACTCCGCCTGCTCGCTGCCGCCGCACTCTCTGTCGCCGAAGATCATCGCCGAGCTTGAGCGCCAGACGCGTGAGCTTGCACTTGCCCTCGGTGTTGTCGGCCTCATGAACGTGCAGTTCGCGATCAAGGACGACGCCGTCTACGTTCTCGAGGTCAATCCGCGTGCGTCGCGCACGGTGCCGTTCGTCGCCAAGGTCATCGGCAAGCCGGTTGCGGCCATCGCGTCCGAGATCATGGCCGGCCGCGCGCTCGCGAGCTTCGATCTGAAGCCGGCCGAGATCAACCATGTCGCCGTCAAGGAAGCGGTGTTTCCGTTCGCGCGCTTCCCGGGCGTCGACCCGATCCTCGGCCCCGAGATGCGCTCGACCGGCGAGGTCATGGGCATTGACCGCGATTTCTCGATCGCCTTCGCCAAGAGCCAGCTCGGCGCCGGGCAGAAGCTGCCGACGTCCGGCACCGTGTTCGTATCGGTCAAGGACGGCGACAAGGACCGCATCATTGCACCGCTCCGCGAGCTGACGGATCTCGGTTTCAAGGTGATCGCGACGCGGGGAACCCGCCGCCACCTTCAGGCAGCCGGCGTGCAATGCGAGGTTGTGAACAAGGTGTTGGAAGGTCGCCCGCATATCGTGGACGCCATTAAAAATGGCGACGTGGCGCTGGTCTTCAATACAACCGAAGGCGCCAAAGCTGTGTCCGACAGCAAGGACATCCGGCGCACGGCCTTGCTTCACCACGTTCCGTATTATACAACTTTGGCAGGCGCGGTGGCAGTGACGCGCGCGATAAAGGCCCTGAAGGCCGATATCCTCAAAGTGGCTCCGTTGCAGGCTTATGTAAGCCGCACCTCTTGAGACGTTTGAGCCACCACTGGCTTTATCTCACGACCAAGTCCCATTAGCGTATCGGGATATCACGAATTAGGGTGCTGGCTCGCGGGCCGCGCCGGATGGGAGACTTTAGCGATGTCGATGGAACGTGTTCCGATGACGGTCGAGGGCTTCAAGTTCATCGAGGCGGAGCTCCATCGCCTGAAAGCGGAAGAGCGTCCCCGTATCATCCAGGCGATTTCCGAAGCCCGTTCGCACGGCGACCTCAGCGAAAACGCGGAGTATCATGCCGCCAAGGAAGCCCAGGGCCTGAACGAGGCCAAGGTCGCCGAGCTCGAGGACAAGATCGGCCGCGCCGAAGTCGTCGATACGTCGAAGCTGTCGGGCGACACGATCAAGTTCGGCGCCACCGTCACCCTCGTCGACGAGGACACCGACGAGAAGGTGAAATACAAGATCGTGGGCGATCTCGAAGCCAACGTCCGCGAGGGCAAGATTTCGATATCGAGCCCGATTGCGCGGGCCCTGATCGGCAAATCGAAAGGCGACACCGCCGAGGTGACGACGCCCAAGGGCGCGCGCTCGTATGAAGTGCTGAAAATCGAATGGAAGTAGCCTGAGGCGACAAGCGGCGCGAGGCAGGCTTCGAACGCATGTTCGCCCCATCGCCGCCGCTGTCGGAGTGATTTGTTGGACAAGGACGTACGAGCCGGCGCAGGCACAGGCCCGTCGCCATCGGCCTTTGCCTACGTCGCGTTTCGCCTCTATTGGACGGCGCGCTTTCTCAACGGCTTTGCGACGCAGATCGTGTCCGTAGCTGTCGGCTGGCAGATCTACGACGAAACGCGCGATCCCTTCCTGCTCGGCCTTGTCGGGCTTGTCCAGTTCGCCCCCGCGCTCGTGTTCGTGCTGGTTACCGGTTCGGTGGCGGATCGCTACAACCGGCGCGCCGTCATGGCGCTCTGCATCGCGCTCGAAGCCCTCACTGTCGCCACGCTAGCTGGCTTCTGGATGCTCCATGACGCCAGCGGCCCCGGCCATCCGGTCTGGCCGGTCTTCGTCATCCTGACGTTCTTCGGCGTGGCGCGTGCCTTCCTGACACCGGCGCTGCAGTCGCTCGTTGCGAACCTGGTCCCGCGCGAGGTCTTTGCCAACGCCGTGGCCTGGAACTCGTCATCCATGCAGGCGTCGTTCACCGTGGGGCCTGCCGTCGGCGGGCTTCTTTACGGCCTGTCGCACTTGGCGGCTTACGGCGTGGCGTTCGTGCTGTTCGCGACCGCCGTCGTGCTCGTCGCGCTCATTCCCAAACCCGAGCAGCACACGACATCGGAACCGCGCACCATCGAGAGCATGCTTGCGGGCGTGCGCTACATCTTCAGCAACCCTGTCGTGCTCGGCGCCATTTCGCTCGATCTGTTCGCGGTTCTGCTCGGCGGCGCAACGGCGCTGCTGCCGGTGTTTGCACGCGACATCCTCGAAGTAGGCCCGTGGGGCCTCGGCCTCTTGCGTTCGGCGGCCGGCGTCGGCGCACTCGTGATGGTGTTCTGGCTTGTGCGCAATCCCATCCAGAATCACGCCGGCAAGATCATGTTCGCAGGCGTCGCAGTGTACGGACTTGCGATCATCGTGTTCGGTCTCTCGACCACGCTGTGGCTGTCGATTCCGGCACTGTTCGTGATGGGCGCAGCCGACATGATCAGCGTGAACATCCGGTCCACCCTGATCCAGCTCGCGACCCCGGACGAGGTCCGCGGACGCGTGACTGCCGTGAACTCCGTCGCGATCGGTGCCTCGAACGAGGTCGGCGAATTCCGGGCGGGCACGATGGCGGCGTTCATCGGCGCCGTGCCTGCCGTCGTTATCGGCGGCGCGGGGACGCTCATCATCACCGGGCTCTGGACGCGTCTGTTTCCGCAGCTCTACGCGCGGCGCAAGCTGACCTGACGATCGTTATCCGGCAAAGCGAGGGAACGGGGACGCTACTCCTCCTCGGCCTCCGTCAGCGTCACGCCAGGCGCGAGCTTGGCGCGGCGGATGGCGAGGCTCGTCTTGACGCTTGCCACGTTCGGCGCTGCCGTCAGCTCCTTGAGGATGAAGTCCTGGAACGCCGGCAGGTCGGGCGCGACGCACTTCAGAATGTAGTCGCTCTCCCCCGAAAGCATGTAGGCTTCGCGAACCATTGCCCAGCCGAGCACCCGGTTCTCGAAGGCGCGAAGATCCGGCTCCGACTGGCTGTGCAACCCGACCATCGCGAAGGCCGTCAGCTCGAAGCCGAGCGCGCGCTCGTCGACCAGCGCCGTATAGCCCTGGATCACGCCCGCATCCTCGAGGGCGCGCACGCGCCGGAGACACGGTGGTGCAGAAAGTCCGACCCTTTGCGCCAGCGCCACATTGGTGAGCGCTCCGTCCGCCATAAGCTCGCGAACAATCCGTCGGTCGGTCGCATCGAGTCGAAGGGCCATGGAGGTCTCTGAGTTTTGATACTGGCTAGGGGTTAAGCCACGCGAGCAATAAATGCAAAGATTTACTCGGCAAAACAGTCGCACTCTTGCCGGTCGGCCGGAGACTCGACAGACGCTGCGTCAGCGGGGAAGGTGAGGGCATGCAGAACCCGACAGGGACGATGGGGCATACGGGCTCCGGCCCCGCCCACCCCCTTGCCGGGGCGCGCGGCTGGATAATCAGCGACGGCAAAGCCGGCCACGAGGCGCTCTGCCTGGGCGTTGCGTCAGCGCTCGGCCTTTCGGTCGAGATCAAGCGGATCGCGCCGAGCGGGCTTTGGAAAGCGCTCGCGCCCTGGGGGCCGGTGTCACCGAGCGAACGTTTCGGAGCCCCCCACTCGACATTTGCGCCGCCCTGGCCTCAGATCGCGCTGGCTGCCGGCCGCACGACCACGCCCTACATCCGCGCGCTGAAGAAGAAGGCGGGCCTCAAGACGTTCACCGTCGTGATGATGGACCCGAAAACCGGTGCGGGAACCGCTGATCTCTTCTGGGTGCCCGAGCACGATCGCCGCCGTGGCCCAAACGTGATCGCGACGCTCACCGCCCCGCACGCATTGTCGCCGCAACGCCTCGCCGAACTCCGCAAGACACCCGACGCCGCCATCGACGCTTTGAATACGCCACGCGTCGCCGTGCTCATCGGCGGCCCTAACGAGCGGTACAGCTACCCCAAGCCGGTGATCGACAGATTGGTCGACACGGTGCGCTCGCTCGTCGAACTCGGCGCAGGGCTGATGATCACGGTCTCCCGCCGCACGCCGCCCGAATTGGTCGCGGCCCTCGACGACGCCGTGCGAGGGACCAATGCGATCTTTTGGAAAGGCGAGGGATCCAATCCCTATTCGGCATTCCTCGCTCACGCCGACACCTTCCTGGCAACGGCAGACAGCGTGAACATGGTGGGCGAGGCCGCCGCCACCGGCAAGCCGATCTATGTGTTCGAGCCGCAGGGCGGCGCCGATAAGTTCACCGCGTTCCATGCCGCGTTACGCGCGAAGGGCGTGACGCGGGAAGCCCCCGACCGCTTCGAAACGATAGGCGAGTGGACCTATACGCCGCTCTACGCAGCCGATACCATTGCCGCCGAAATCGCGCAGCGTTGGCAGCGCCGCAAAAGCCTTCTCCCCGGCCTGACCTGATACGATGACGATCTTGAGCGACACGGCAATTCCGAGAGAGAAGCACACGATGCGCGCTGGCGGCACGGTCCCGCTGGCCCGCACACTTTCGCTTCCGCTGGGCCTCTGGCTCATGATCGAGATGGCGCTTCTGTTTGGCGCGGCGCCCATCGTCATGTCGTGGCTCGTGCACGGCGAGCGCATTCCCTTGCTCTCGGAGTACATCCCGCCGGGAACCAAGATCCCGATCTTCGTCGCGCTGTTGCCGGTGCTCTTTATCGCCGCGTTCTTGCTGCTCATCGATCCGAGCTTCCGCCTCAGGGACGAACTGCGGCGCGGACTGGGCTGGCGCAACGCACTGTCGATCCTGCTGATTTTTCTCATCATGGGCGGCGCCGCGACGTGGTGGATCAAGACCTATCACCCATCGTGGTTCCTGGAGTTTCCGACCAACCGGCCGGACACCTACATGCGCATCATGATCGCCTATCCGATTTTCTCGGTGGCCGCGCAGGAGCTGCTTTACCGATCGTTTTTCTTCCATCGCTACGGCCCGCTGTTCGGGAACCATGCGTGGCTGATCGTCATCGTGAACGGGTTGCTGTTCGGTTACGCGCACATCGTCATGAACTCAATGTTCGCCATCGCCGCGACCGCGATGGGCGGCATGATCCTCGCCGCCCGATACGCAATGACGCGCTCGTTCTGGGCAGTCTTCATCGAACACACGCTGTGGGGCTGGCTGATCTTCACCATCGGCCTCGGCCGCTACTTCTTCACCGGCGTCTCGAACGTGTGAGTTTGCCGAGGCGCCAATCGTGGACGTTCAACCACGGGTGTCGCTTTGGGTCAGAAGCGGACGCGCCAGCTACGCTCTCGGCATAGCCCCTACGTCCAATAGCGGAAGTCGGCGCCTCCATGATCGGCGAAGTGAAATCCATCGCCGACCACGTCTGCTTTCTGCGGTATCGCGCTAAATGTCGATCTTCTCAGCGATCTCGATCGCGTCGTCGACTTCGATGCCCAGATATCGAGCGGTGCTCTCGATTTTCGAATGCCCCAGCAAGAGCTGCACGGCTCTTAGGTTGCCCGTTCGCCGGTAGATCAGCACTGCCTTGGTTCGTCTCAGCGAATGCGTGCCGAACTTCGCCGGATCGAGACCGATGCTGGCAACCCACTCCTGCACCAGTCGGGCATACTGCCTCGTCGTTAGCCGGACCCTATCGCCGCAGCCTGCGAAGAGGAACTGGCCCGACTTTCGTCCGGTCAAACGCAGGTACTCGTCGATTGCCAAGCGAGCTTGATCGGTAAGTTCGAACCTAACCGGCCTGCCCGTCTTTTTCTGCCGCATGGTTGCTCGATCCATCGCGTAGCCGCTCGGGGCAACGTCATCGACGCGAACTGCGACCACGTCGCAGCCTCGCAGTTTGCTATCGATCGCCAAGTTAAACAGAGCGAGGTCGCGCTTCTTGCCCTCAATCTGCAACTTGGTCCTGATTGACCAGACGTGGCTCGGTCGCAGCGGAGGCTTGGCGCCGACGAGTTTCCCTTTGTTCCAGGGCACACGGGTGGACTTGGGCGGGGTTTCGGAAGTGGGAGTGGCTTCGTGTTCCATGATCTGTCTCCTTGTTTAAGAGACAGACCAGCATGCGCCCAGGTCAGCCCAGCCTGCTGACTTCACGACTGTTCGGTCAACTTCTTCCATTCGATGGTTACCGCTCGTCGATTCTGACCCATTGCGGAAAACTCAAGTTCAACCCACATGGCAGGCCATACCCCATGCTGCCAGACGCAGCTGAACAGTTGAAAATTGGATGGGCTTGCGCCATCCTTCGATGGCAAGGCGAGGCGACCTGGAGCCGAGACATTGTCCCAGCGTGGGCTAGACGAGACGGCACAGCTCTCGGCGCTCATAGGTGTTGTCTACGATGCGGCCATCGACTCAGCTCGATGGCCAGACGCTATTGCGGAAGCTTGCCGATTTTTGAACTGCGCCTGTGGAGTGGTGGGCGGAGCGGATCTCCTGCACCAAGAGGCCAATTTCGCCATCCAATGGGGCTACAGGCCGGACGATTGGCAGAGCTATTTAGAAGACTACTACTACAAGAACCCGTCCATTCCAGACGCCTTCCGCTCCAAGGTCGGGGACGTCATGACGCTCTCAAGCTTTCCCAACTACGTCGATTTCCTAAGCTCTGAGTTTTTCACCGGGTGGGCGCAGCCGATCGGCTTGGTCGATGTGGTGCAGGCGACATTGGATAAAACCGCGTCCAGCATCAGCTTTCTTACATGTGCTAGGCACAAGGATGCTGGCCTCGCCGGTGCCGGCGAAACTCGCCGGATGGGATTGATCGTCCCGCATTTCCGCCGCGCGGTGCTGATCGGCAAGCTGCTCGATATGCGGGCGCTGCAAGCGGCGACTTTTGCCGAGGCCATCAATGGACTCTCAACTGGCGTATTTCTCGTCACCCCTCAGGGCGAGATGGTTCATACTAACGCAAGCGGGCAGGCCATGCTCGATGCGGAAGACCCGCTGATGCTCGTGCGCGGAATTCTGATCGCCTCCGAAGCAGGCGCTCAGGCGCTGCTGCGCGATGCTTTCGCTTCTGCGATGGAAGGGGACAACGGCATTGGAACGGGCAGCGCTGCGGTGCCGATAACCACCGAAGGCGGCCAGTACATTGCACACATCCTTCCTCTGACGGCCGGCACCCGCCGACAGGCTGGAAAATACCACTCAGCTGCGGCGGCTCTATTTGTCCGCAAAGCAGAGATCAACGTGCCAGCGGCCATCAACGCCGCGGCACAACTCTATGGATTAACGCCGGCCGAAGAGCGGGTGCTGCGGGCCTTGATCGAGGTCGGCAGCATTGAACCGGTCGCGGCCATGCTCGGTATCTCGCGCTCGACCATCAGGACCCACCTCGCGCACCTGTTCGAGAAAACTGGCACCGGGCGGCAGGCCGAATTGGTCAAGCTCATTGCCGGTTTCGACAGCCCCATGCGACCAGGACAGTGCTTCGACCAAGACTAGTTGCTCATTGGCGTCGGCGCTGAAAGCCTCGAGCCAGGATCAATATTTGTAACTGATCGTCCCATACACCATGCGTGGCTCCGCCGGAGCAACCCGACCACGGAAATAGTCGAACGGCACGAAATACTCTTCGTCTGTGACGTTCTTGACTGAAATCCCCGCAGAAATCGTCTCGGTATCGTAGCCAACCCTCGCATCGATTTTGAAGTATCCATCGGTGAAATACGAGTTGCCGTACTCGACGGCTTGATCTGAAACAGCGTAGACGCCGGCTCCGACGCTCCACCCTTGAAGCGCCGGTGGCTCGAATGAGTGTTGCACCCACAGGCGTCCCGAGTGCTCGGGTATGGCGGCGAGACGATTGCCAGCGGCGCCCCCCGTCGTCGGCTCTAGCAATACTGCATCCGTGAACGAATAGCTCGCAAGCACTCGCCAATGACGACCCGGCTGCCAGATGATATCCGTTTCGAAGCCGCGCGATCGCTCCTCGCTGGTATCAATCGTCACGAAGCCGTTCAGCACAGGAACGTTCGAGCGTACGATTTCGAAAACTGCCGCTGTTCCGGAGAACTCGCCCCAAGTGAACTTGAAGCCCGCCTCCTTTTGCTCCGAATGCTCGGGCGCGGGCGCTCCCGAAAAGCTTATCAGCGGCTGGCCTTTGAGGCCTTGGCTGTAGCTTGCATAGACGGAGACGTGCCGATCTAAATCGAACAAAGCGCCGATCCGCGGCAAAATCCGTGTTTCGCCGAGCGCATCCGACACGCCAGTCACCCGGTCATCGGCAGAGATGTCAACGTGAGCAAGCCGCAATCCTCCGAGCACATGCAGTCGATCGGCAAGCGAGGTTTGTGCCTGCAGATAAAGGCCTTCATTGACATAAATCTTTTTAGCGCTTCCGAACGTCGTCGCGGGCGTGTCGCCGGGATTTACGAAAGGCGTCGGAAACGAAGGGTTGTTCAAATCAACCAATCCTGCGCCGCCGAACGGAGCATCCCACGCGATATACCCTTCATCGGCAATATGGCTGTAGTCGGCGCCTACCAGAAAAGTCGATTTGCTGAAGGCGTTCGACGTTTTGATCTGGACGTTGCCAGTGACCGTGAACTCGTTCTGGTTCTGATCGAGGATGGTGTTCGTCAGAAGCCAGCTGGACGGCGGAATAAGCGGCTCGTTGGCGCGGAAGCTGTCCGCACCGATCAGCAGCTGCCCCAACTGACGAAATCCGGCTTCGCTCCAGCGTGCCTTTGCATGGAAAGAAATGACGTCATTCGCCTTGTGGTCGAATGACGTGGTGATGCCGCGAATCTCGGTGCTGCTGTCCGGCGCGTCATCGGGGCCAACGAACAGTGTGCGCCTGATATCGAAGTCTCCCGCAACCGTACCGACTGCTGGAAGCCCTTGATACTCTTGTTGCTGCCAACGCGTCGCCCTTCCCTGGATGGTGAATGTCGTATCGACCTTATTGGTGAGCGTCAGCGTCGGATTGATCGAATAGCGCTCGGATTCGATCACCTCGATGAAGCTGTCTTTGGCGGTGTATTCTCCGGTCAGCCGAAAAAGGGCTGATCCGTCAGCGGACACGGGCTGATTGATGTCGAAGTACGGCCGTGCGTACGCTTCGGTACCTACCGTGACGCCAAATTCGCCGCTTGCCCGATTGGTCGGCATCTTCGAAATGATATTGACGGCGCCGCCGATTGGAGCTCCGTTGCCGCCGCCATAGAGGATGGCGTTCGGCCCCTTGAGAACTTCAATGCGTTCGACGTTGGCCAGGGCGTCACGATTACCCAAATTGTAAAAGACACCGAGTCCATCGACCCATTGCTCGGCTTCAAACCCGCGAACTGTAATAAAATCATAGCCAGGCGTTCGTACGTCATTGGTCGCGATGACACCGCTGACGTTCTGAATGGCTTCATGAACACCCACACTTCCTTGATCGTTGATGATCGACTTCGGGATCACCTGGATCGATTGCGGGATATCGCCGATGGGGGTGGCTGTCTTTGTTGCCAACTCCGCCGAAAGCGCGCGATAGCCGTCGACAGGACCGGCCGTCGTAAGGATGGTGCCTGCCGGTGGCGCTAAGCTTCCCAGGTCGAGGGCAGGATCATAGAAGCCGAAGGTGGCGTCTGGCGCCGGGCCCTGAGGTTCCAAAGGGGCTTTCGAAGGCTTTGGCCGGAACTTTTTAGCGGCCGGCCCCTTTTTCAGGGTCGTCGAAACTTCAATCGCCGGTAACTGGGTTTGCGATGTGGCGGTTTGGGCGTTGGCGCCGGAACTGGCGGATTGCAGTCCTGTCGCAACAGTGAGGCAGATCGTAAAAATAACACCAGCTGTCGAACCGACCGAAACCTTTTGAGCGATCATTGCGCCGTCTCACGCCGCCACTACACTTCTGCGAAAAAACTGCACTGCATTTTGAAAAAATAGCGAAATTTTGTTAGTTTGCCAACGTTCACTGAACTGGATACTTCGGAACGGAGCACAACACATTCGCGTCTGTTTTTTCCCGCTCCCATAGGTGTTGCCCCATCGTTTGACCCATGGAAATCGATGACGCCCCCGACCCCTGAGCGCCTCTCCGACATCATCGGATCGATATACGATTGCGTGCTTGCACCGGAGAAATGGCCCGAGACCTTGACGGCGATAATGAATGAATTTGGATATGCGATGACCGCGATATCCGTTCACGATGCCGCCAATGGCGATTTCAAGCTTCATGTCACCGTGGGTGCAGATCCGGAATGGCTGGAAGCGGCGCCTCATTATGGGCCCGAGGTCCTCCAACTCTGGGGGGGACCTCAGAAAATTCCGGACTTTCCGCTCGAAGAGCCAATCATTCAGTCTCAAGTTACGCCGCGCTCGCAGTGGCGTGACAATGCCTACTTCCGCGATATTCTCGAACCACGCCGAATGCACGACTGTGTCATGATCGGGCTCGTACGCGATGCTCATACGGCAGGCGCTGTCGCATTCGGCCGACATGCCGATCGAGGGGAGGTTGGCGAGAACGACATAAATGTCCTGCGGCTTCTGGCGCCCCATATCAGGCGCGCCGTGATAATCGGACGATTGCTTGAGCAGCAAGCAATCGCAACGGCGACGTTTTCTGAAATTCTGGAAGGGGTTTCGGCGGGTATCATACTTGTCGACGAAGATTGCGCCATTGTCCACGCCAACGCGGCAGCAAGGTCGATGCTGGACAGGGGCGACCCACTCCATCTGCGCAACGGCCGGCTTTCCACGACCAACCCGCTGACGAGTAACGTACTCACCGATGCCGTCAGCCAGGCCACCCGCCTGGAAATCGATCTCGAACGACGCAGCATCGACATTCCGGCGCGCCTTGCCGATGGGGCGCCAACCGTGCTTCAGGTCTTGCCGTTGCGCCGACGAACTGTCCGCGACGGGATCGAGCAGCGCACGGCGGCAGCGATCTTCATCGCGAATTCCGCCGATCCACCACGGCTCGCCGATGTCATGGGACTGCTCTATCGGTTCACTCCAGCGGAAACCCGTGTCTTCGAACTTATTGTGGAAGGCAAAGCTCCCGCGGAAATTTCCGAAACGCTGGGCGTGTCCGTCGCGACCGTGAAGACGCATTTGGCCCGCGTATTCGACAAGACGGGCTGTTCGAGGCAGGCGGACCTCGTTGCGATGGCCGCGAAGATCAATCTTGTGGTCTGATGCGGTGGCCTGACATAGGTGATTGCGATCTCCTTCGAGGCTGATGATCCGTTATACATCGGCACCACACTCGCTCGCCGGCGCCTTGATCAGCATGCTCACCGCCGGGCTTCCCGGATCGCTACTGCCCTTTGAGCGCAAGCCGCACGTAAGCACTTCGGTGCGACGGGAGATGGCGGCGCGCGGCATCTCGCATTTCGTCACGCGTTACGGTTTCGATAGCCAAATCGTCGACGCAAACACCATGGAGCGTCCTGTCCATCAGCCGCGAGAGCAAGGCCTGATTGTCGAAGCTGTCCCGCAATCGCTTGAGCGCCACGCGATCGCGGATGCGCGCAAGTTCCCGATCATCGATGTCCCTTTTAAGTTTCTCGACCACTTCAAAGACCCGCCTCTCGAGCTTCTGCGGGTCTTTGCTGCTTGCAATACCTATCCGGAAAATACCGCTGCAGGAATCGGGCTCGAAGCTCACTTCAGGCGTATAAGTATCGCCATCCTTTTCGCGCAAGTCGTCGAACAATGCCGTGTAGAGATATTCACTCAACGCAAGCAGCGCGCGCGCGTCAGCGCACGACGTGCAAACACCGGTGTTCCAGGCAATCTTGAGGTCCGTCATCGGACCGGAAAGCTCGAATGATTTTTCGGTCAAACCTCTGTACGACTTCGTGACCGCCACTTGCGGAAGCTGAAGCAGAGGCCCTTGCGCGAACGCATACTTGCCGAAGTATTGCTGGACGAGGCGTTCGGCGTCTGCGAGCTCGATCGAACCCACCAGGAAGAAATCCATGTTGGCCGGAAGGCGCAAAGCGGACGCGAACCTGCGCAACTCCTCGACAAGCTTGGGGATGGGCGTTTTGCTTTTTGCGATTTCAGCGTCGACGGTATCTTTCGCGTAGGGATGCGATTTTCCGAACAGTTCGCAATCGAATTTCCCCTGCGCAACGGTCACGGGATCATATTTCTCCAGATACAGCTCCTGAAGAACTACCTCGGATTGGGCCGTGACTGTCTGGGTGTCGAACGTCTGGTCAAGCGACACCGCGGCAAGAAGCTCGATGACTTCGGGAAGGTATTTCGGGAGGAACGACGCATGCCACTTGAGTGCGCCTTGTTCGGTGGACGCATTGCTCTCCTGCACGTAGTCCTTGAACATCCTGACGACCTCATCAGCCGACATGGCGCCAGCCGCGCCCGAGCAGGAGGTGTGCTCGCAAAGGTGCGCCAAGCCATCGTGGACGATCGTCTCGCTGCGCAGCGCAAGCGTTGCCTGCACGTACCCCGTATCGTTCGTCAAACAATGAATTCGGAAGCCGTTGGCGAGGCGTGCCGATGCCGGGTTGGCAATGCTGCCTCCAGCCCAACCCACCGTCGGAATAAAAGCGCTCGCACCGAGCCCCCCTACGAGCCCACACAGGGCTCCTCTGCGCGTAATGTCCATGAGCATCCCTCATTCATTTCGTGAACGGCAGGACAATCGACCAAGTTTGTTGAGCGTCTGCTCCAAACGGCGGGTCAATCGGGAACGCGAGCCCCTAACCGCAAAATCACTTCGCGCGCTGGTTCTGCTCGAAGGCGCGAGCGTAAAGCTTCTGGAGTTGATCGACGGTAAGGCCGCCGGTCGGTGGCGCACCGATCGAATCCTGAAATTTCATGATCGCGATCTTGGTATTGAGATCGATCACACCCGTCATCGCGGGCACGTCATAGCCGAGATATCGGAGGTGCTCCTGAGCGGACGTGACTTCCTCCCTCGTAGAGATCAAACTTGCGGACTGGCCGGAATCAGTTGGCACTGCGCCTGTGACGGTCGGCGCAGCGACAGCTGCAGCGGGAACCGTAGCCGCGGCTGCGGCGGCGGGCAGGCTTGGTTGTGGCTCGGTCTTGGCTTGCTCTGGCTCAGGTGTCTCGTCACGCTTGGCAGTCGTCTTCGCTTCTCCGCTGTTGTCGCGCTGTTGTTTGGCTTTCCTGGTCGTCTTCTTGTTGCTGCTTCCGGTGGCGGTTCTCTTTTTCGCCGAGCCCTTGCTTGCGGTCGCGCCCTTCGAGAGCTGATTGAGAATTTGCAGCCCTGCGCCGACTCCGATCCCAACGCCAACGCCTCGACTTCCGGCATGCGCGGTGGCGAACGAAATAAGCGCGATACAGAACGAGACAAGACAGAACGCCGCGCAGAGCGCGAGACGCCTTGATTGCCGCACCGACATTTGACCGGTCATTGGCTCAGAACTCCGATCACCGCACGCCTTGACTGTTGACGTAGCATTTCCCATCGCCGCCTCTTATCTCGAAGGATTTGCAAGCTGGAGCAGCACCGCCATAACTTGGCGGGCGAATGAATTTTTTCGCTGCTGCTGCTGGTGGTCGACATGCGCCGTTCGAATAGCTCGTGCCGCGCGGGCAGCAGTTAGGCGCACGTCCGATCGGGCGGCTCGCTGGGCACCCGCCGACGCCGCCACCGCCGATACTCCGGCGGCAGGCGCCCATGACGAAGCGGCTTCCGGCCGGACAACGAACCCGTGTATTCGCCGTCGTGCCGGAATTGTCAGGAGCGACCGCCACACGCCGACAGACGCCGCTCCGATAAAAGGTGCCGGCCGGACAGCATGCACTGCCCACGCACGCTGTCTTGGAACCGAATTGTGCCGGAGACGGACCTGCGTCTCGTCCGGGTCCGCTCGGAATTCTATATCGGCACATGCCGTTCGAATAATACGTGCGCTCCGGACAGCAGTTCGGCCAAGTTCCGTTCGGCCGACGCCCCCCGCATCTGCGGATGGGTTCTGTGCCGGTGTTGGTATAAGTGTTGCCCGTGTTAAAAACGAACTTGTTCTTGTCGTCGCCCTGGATCGATGGAGAACTCGCTCGGCAGACGCTGCCTGACCAATAGGTGGCAGGCGGGCATTCGCATTTCCCCCCTGCGCCCTTCCTCATGCCGCCGGTGCAAGGATTTATGGTGCCCGGAATGGGCAGGCCTCCAACAGCAAAAGGCGCCCTAGTTAGTCTGCATTTGCCGTTTTCCCAGAGCTGGTCACCGGGGCAACTGCATTTGTGCGTGACTGGATCTTGTTTCATCCCACCCGAGCAAGCGCCGCCAACTATCAATTGGGTTCTGTTGACACACTGTTCGGCCTTCTCGTCCCACAAGAAGTTTTCGCGACAGATGCATCCTCTGCCTGCACTAAAGACGCGCCCTCCGTCGCACTGGGGAATAGATAAGGAAGCGACGCATATATCTCGCTTATTCTTGCGTACGGCCGCGACAGCCTGCTCGCACACCGGTTCGTAAAGCCCGTACGCCTTGCCAAATAGAGACGGCGTTGCGTTCGGTTGACTTTCGCCGCAGTTCGTACCGTTGCCGTCAACCAGACCAGTCACCGGAAACGTCGCGTTGAGGTGCTGCCGGCATGCACTCGCGAGGCGTTCCTGCTCAAGCTCGTCTAAATTGGAGTCTTCGCAGCCCCGTGTCTCGAGTTTGGACCAGACAGCACGTTCCGCCTCGGGTTTGATCGAGTTTGTGAGAATTGCAGTGTCCACCAGATATTGTTCGGTGAGGAACCGGCACGTCCTCTCGAGAACGTCGTCGTTCGCGAAAGTACAATTAAGATAGTGCGCCCGGCACTTGAAATGCAGATCGTTCGGAAATGACTTGCTGTTGGGCGCGGCGGTGAGGTTCAGATAGGCCTGCTTCGAATAGCACTGGCCGTAGATGTCCTTATAGGCGTCCTTGACCGGCTTGCATTTTCCGCTCTTCTCACCCGCCAGGATCAATACACCGAGGCGCGCGTCATGCAGCGCTTTCTCGATGTCCCTTACGATTTCATCGAAATGGATGAGATCGGCGATCTTGTTGACCAGGCTGCCCGCGACATCGGAGGCCAGCATGATGGCCCCGCCGAGCGTATCGCAAACCCCCTTCACGATGATGGTGCCGGTGATCGGGAAGTCGCTGCGCATCACGGCGCAGGTGACAAAAACGGCGTACCCTAAGTTCGACGCCACCAGCACCTCGGCAACCGCGCCGGGATCCCGGGCTTTCGCGGCATTGATGAGGCCGCTCACCATGCCGATACGGTTGTCCACCGCCGCATCCACCGCCGGCCCAAACACGACGTCGCCCACGCCGCCCAGATAGATTTTGAGCACGATCCGCCCCGCGATCTTGGTCGCGGCCGCGCCACCGGCAACAAGCACCTTTGGCCAGTCATTCTCGCGGATGCCGATCGCCACATCGACGATGTTCTTGATCGGCCCTTCGACGTTTGCTCCAATTGTGCCGACGTCACCTTTCACCTTGCCCCAGGCTTCGGCGAACGTATCGGCCGCAGCCGAGCGCGCGTATTCGATGCCGCAACCTGCCGCATTGCGCGTGCTCGCGAGACAGCGAAGCGCCTCCTGCTGCTGGGGGTCTAAACGGCTCAGCGCCGCGTTGGTCGCACAAGCGCCGAGCGCCCGTCCTTCGATCAGGCATTTCGCCGGTCCCTTCGCATCGTCGGGAAGCTGTTCGATGGCCGCGTCTCGCGCGCAGCCGGTCACGTCACCCTTGGTGACGAGGCAATTGGCGAAAAATTGCGCTTCGGGAACAACCTCGTTGGTCACGATTCGCGTGCCGCAAGTGGCTACGGTCAATTCCTCTTCGGCGAGGCAGTGCACGAGAGGCTTCAGAATGCGCTTCTCGTCTTCGGAAATGAACACCCCCACCGCGGCGCCGCCGGCTTGCAACGCGTCGATAGCAACCGAGACGTAGTCGATCTCGTTAGCGCGCGCTGACGTTGGGAACACCAAGCTGCCCAATAGAACGAGCGAGCCGACAGCGGCGATGAGAGGCGAAAGCGGCTTGCTCATTTGGGAGCGCCCTTGTCAACCGGCGGCTTACCTTGTCCTGAAAACGCTCCGTAGTTGACGCGCTTGTCAGGCGTTTTCATCGCTTTGCCGATGTGTCTGGGCGGCTCCGAATTTTTGATTGATCTGCCGATCCGTCTCGGCTGGTTCACGTTGGTTCCGGGGAGCGATTGATTGATCCCACCGGTTTGCTTAGCCGGTGCGGTCTTGATCGATCGTTGTATGATTTTTACATTTGGGTTCGCGACAATCGGCAAACAGACCACGCGTCCATTGCTCCTAGTCCTACGCGTGTTCGGTGGACAGGCCCTGGGCTCATTAATGTTGAGCGTTGGGTTCGATCCGCCTGTTATTTTCGGTCCTCCGTTCGAGCGCCGGCAAACGCCTTTGACAAAGATCGTGTTCACGGGACAGCAATTCGGATACTTGCCGACCGGGCGCGAGCCCGAGCAGGACGGCGAGCGATCTTCGCTGGCACTGTTGGTGCCTCCGCGCAAAGGCTCAGTCTTGGGGGATAGGCACGCCTTGCCGCGCTTCTTGATTGAGCCATCGACGCAACGCGTGGGATTGTCGGCGACAGTCGGATTGGTGCCGCCCGTCGGCGCTTCGTCTTCGACGCTGGCCGCGCGGTCGTAGCACACGCCGTCGCTGTAATACTGGCCCGGCGAACATGTTGTCGTTGGCGGCGCCATGCACGAACCCCGCTGCACGTCATAGTGCTTGCCGTCCGGACACGCGCATTTGCCCGACGCGGACACGAGCGTCATGCCGCCGAAGCAAGTCATTTCGGGCATCGCGCAGCCCCCTACTACTGGGTCGAAGCGAAGAGGCGGCCTGCAACAGTTCGGGTAATCACCCACGTAGCCGGAAAGGCACAACGGCTTCGGCGGCTCCGCGACTTTTCGATTGCACTCCGGGCTGTCGATCTTGGCTGTCGCCGACGCCCTGTATTGGCTTCGCGAACTGGTGTTTCCGCGACCCAGTTCGACGATTTGCGCCTCGTTCTTGATGTCGCATTGACCCGGAGCGAGGGTGCTCTTCGGCACTTGCAACGACACGTCGAGCGCCAGTGTTTCACCCACCGCCAGCGTGACAGCGCCGTGGTGACAGTGGAACATCCCGCCTGCTGGAGCGCAGGACCAGCCTTGCGAACCTGTCTTCAGCGTCGCGCCATCCGGCACCGCTTCCACGATGTCGATCACGCCGTTCTGGAACGGATCGGGACCGGTGGAGGTCACGACGATCGAGAAGCCGCAGTCGAAGCCGTCGCCGCGCGCCGCACACGACTTGGCGGTCTTCGACAAGGATAGGCTCGGCGGATCGCAAGGGATCTTGCCGCCCTTGTTTTCGCCCGGCTCGAGGGTTGCGGTCGCCTCAGCCGAAGGTGCCTCTCCCGCCCCGACGGGCGAGACGATCCGAACGGTATTGGTGATCTTGCACTCGCCGGGCGGCGTGTCGACCGGAACGGCAGAGAACGGGATCGAGCTATCGAGACTAAGTTCGATGCTTTCGTTGGGCTGAAGTCCGGCGCCTGTCACAACCTGGCAGCTTCTCGATGGCGAAGCGGCTCCGCCATTGAGTTCGCATACGTGCCCGCCGCCGCTGACGATGGCGGTCGAGGTTGGAAACGAAGTGTCGTCCGCAAACACGATCGGCTCAGTAATCGGCGACGTGCCGATATTCTTGATGTTGACCGTCCATCCGCAACGCCATTCCGACCGGGCTTCGCCCTTTCCGCACGTCGGCGAGGTAGGCGCTTTGGTAATTTCGAGGGTTGCGGTTGACTGTAATGGTGCGTTCGTCGGAGTGCCCTGGTCGTCGGGTGCATTGGTATCGAACGCGATGCAGGAGGTGTCGTCGGTGGGATCCGAATCTTGTGTCGGCGTGATTGGCGCGCCTGTCTGTGCTGAGCCAGGCGTTGTCGTACCAGCCGGACCTTGATCGAGCTTATCGGCTGCCGCTGTGGATTCGTCGGCAACCCTCACATCGAACGATTTGTCCGTGCCTTCCGGCAACACGATCGTCGCCACCAGATCTTCCCTGGAACCGGCGGGAAACGAAGTGTCGAAGGTCGTTATCGTTGCGCCGACGTTCTTGCTATCGGTCGGCACGATGGTTTGATCGCCCTTGTTGATCATGGCCCTCTTGGGCGCCGTATTGGAGAGTATTTCAATCTTGGGGTTGTCGAGCTGGCTCGGGTTTTCGAATTTCAGCGGAACCGAACAGACCTGCTCTCCATCCTGCGGCGGCTGGCATGTCGCCTCCCCAGTGCGCAACACTCTGGGAGCCCGATCCACCGACGGTTGTGCGATGGGCGCCTGGCCGATCGGGTAGTCAGCCGAAAACACGACGGGGGCTCCCGTCTCACCAGCTGCGACCTCTTGGGCGCCGCGAAACCACGTACCGTCTCCGCGAATACCGCTGCCGATGCCCGGGGTTTCATTTGTAAATCCCTTCTCGGGCGGCGGCTGAGTTCTGAACCTGATGAATTGAGGAACGGACGCGCCGGAATTGTTCTCCAGTGCAACTGGGAATCGGCATTTCTTGGTTATGCCGTCCGGATTGTCCGTGCACGTTGGAGTGTTGACGTTTTTCACCGACAGGCCGTCCGCTGGGACCGTCGTGCTCGTATCTGCTCCAGCGGCTGGAAACGTCAAACTGGCGCAGTTCTCGATCGTCGTACCACCGGGCGGCACGTCGAACGTCGCCTTGAGTGCCGGGAACTTGGGACCTCCGTCCGTTGCATTCCCTGGAGGCACCATGGTTCCAGGCGGAAATGCCAGTGTAGCGCCTGTTGGCGTTTTCGTTATGCCGTCCGGGGTTTCGACCTCGGGCGTGCCCTGCACGAAGTCATCGTTCAAAACAACGCCGCTGGCGTCGAACGGTGTCGCGCCGGTGTTGCGCGCAGTGATCGTATAGACGCAGGTGCCTTTGGTACCCGTCACCGTGCATTGCTGCGTTTTCTCGACCGCCATGTTCGGTGCATTCGGATCGACGGCCGCCTCTTCGACCGGAGGAGCGTCCTCCACCGGCGGCGCCTCTTCTCCCTCAGCAACCGGCGGCCCACCACCACCTTCCCCTCCAGCTATGGGGGGACCGCCACCGGCCACTGGCGGGCCGCCGCCCTCTACCGGCGGCCCGCCCTCTGCGACAGGAGGACCTTCGACCTGCGGGCCGCCGGCGTTCCCGCTGCAATCCTGGATGCCGAGCACCGCGCCGACGTGGCCGCGCTCGTTCACATTTCCGAGCCGGCCGTCGAAATCGACGAACACGCTTTGGGATGGCGGCGTGTTGGCAGGCTTGGCAAGGCTCGCAGCGTTGAGCTGGACGCCGTGTGAAACGGCATCATCCGAACTGGCATTGGAGAGCGTGTCGCCGCTCGCGATGAGCGTGCCGCTGCATTGGGCAAGGTCGATCGACCCGTCGCTGGCAAAGGCATGTCCGAGCCCGACGCCGCCGCTCGCGGAGCTATGGCCCTCGGCGCCACCGACCGAAAACTCCTCAACCTCCGAAGCCCAACTTCCGCCGCTCGCCGCTCCGTTGTTTGTCTTCGCTGTGAAGCGCACCACGCGTCCGCTGTCGGGATCGACAAACTTGCCGAAATCGAACGGACTTTTCACGATGCCGCGAAGGCCCGCGACCAGCCGGCCGTCCTTGTCGAACGCAATCGACGTGATCGTGGACGGCTTGTCCGCTTTGAGCGTCACTTCCAGGCGGGCATCAGCTCCGAACGTTCCATCGGCATTGATGCCAACCGACCAGACCTCTGTCCCTTCCGCGACCGCGTAATAAAGCCGGCTGTCGCGGACTGCGAGAGCCGTGACCCGACGCACGGGCGCGGTAAGCCCCCACGTGGCCGGATCATCAGGACGGAACGAAGGGCTCGCGAGCTCCAGGCGTTTGCCATCGTCGGCCACGGCGATTTTGCCCACAACTGGGCGGCCATCCTTGCCATGATCGAAAGTCGCTGTGCTCGATCCACCGCGGTCGAGCGCGAAGCGATGAATCACGCCGGTGTCGAGATCAGCCACAAAAAGGCTGCGGCTCTTCCCGTCGATCGCCGGCCCGGCGAGGCCGGCGCCGCTGTTGACGATGCCACCCGCATCGGTATTGGCGAAAACGGTTGCCGCCCCGGTCGCGACGTCGATTTTGTAGACCGAACCCGGGCCGGCGCCCGGCATCCCGCCGAACTGCCCGGTCATGAACTGCGCGCCCGGCGCGCCGGCTTTGAGGCGAATCGGCGTGCCATCCTTATCGGCCGCGCCGGAGACAATTTGCACACCAAACGCCGAGGTCGCGGCGGTGAAAAGGCTTGGTGATCCTATGGCATCATCTAGGGCCAAGCCGAACACTTGTCCGATGTCGCGGGCCTTGACGTCGAATTTGACGTGAGGATTGACGATCTGCCCTGCCGGCGCGGCGCCCACGGACTCGATGCCGAAAGCGCGCAGCGATGGCGCATCGACATCGATAATCGTTTTCTCGACGGGGTCGACACCCGGTGCGATCCCGCCGTCTCCCGCGAGCTTGCTCCCCGAAAAGCCGGTGACAATGATGTCCCCTGGCGCCAATGGTTCGGTCGCAGGGAGGGGCGAATTTTGGGCGGTCGCAGCGGGCGATGTTGCGCCAGGCGTTTGGGCGACCGAGACCTGCCCATCACTCGCCAGAACGAGAGCAATGAGGGCGAGGACGCAGGCAACTAACGGTTTGATCAGATATGCAAACCACATGCGCCGACCTCAAACTGCCCAAGGCGCGCAGGATTGCAAAAAGTAACCGTGTTGGCGTCATCCGTTCGGATGATATGGCTGAAATTAGAAGACCGGCACTTGCTCCCACCGAATAATCGAAAGAATGCCGGAAAAAGCGTTTAGAGGCGCTATCGATGCGTAACCGGACAACTGCTAGGCCATCAAAATCCCAAGCAGGGTTTCCGTCACCAATGTCCGCTTTCTCGGCCAAGCGGAAGTCGCCAGCTAATGGGCAGTCCGCGGGTAAGGTCTGCTTCGGGCCAGAAGCGGACAGTCTCAAATCCCACGCTCCGCCAGCCCTGAGGTTGGGATTTGTGTGACTTGACTTGCTCGCCCGATGATTACGTCCGCCGGTCCTGCATGATCTCGAGCTGAAGCTGCTGGATCTCCGCGAGCCGCTGCCATTGCTTGCTGATCAGGTGATCGAGCTTTTCGTGCAGGTGGCGGATCTCGAGCTCGGCCTTGAGGTTCACCTGGTAATCGTTGAGCGACCGGGCGCGGTCCTTCGCCTCCTGCCGCTTCTGGCTCATCATGATGATCGGCGCCTGCAGGGCGGCAATGCAGGAAAGAATGAGATTGAGGAGAATGAACGGGTAGGGGTCGAACGCAGACTGATCGCCCCGCGCGAGATTGAACGCGATCCAGATCCCGAGCAGCATCAGGAAGCTCAGGATGAACAGCCAGCTGCCGCCGAAGTTCGCGAGATGGTCCGACACGATCTCGCCGAACGTCCGTTTTTCGTCGAACTGAGCTTCGACGTTCTCCGTCAGCATCTCGTTGTTGGCGAGACTGTCCGCAACGCGTCTTTCAAGGGCGCTGATCTCGCCGGTCTCGTCGCGAAGCAATTCCTCCACATAGAGCGCTCGGTAGCGGGCCAGCTCCTCGCGGGCGATCAGCGCGTCGGCGGCGAGGTCCGGATGCTCGCGCCGGATACGGTCTACGAGGCTCGGGCGCACGGTCTCGAGGTTCACGAGCTGCCGGCGCGGCCACTCCCGCCCCGAAATCGCGCAGGCGGTCTTGTCAGACTTGGGAGGGTGGGGCGGCTTAGACATGAGGGCAACCTCGGCAGGATCTTGCGGCTTAGGTGGAGGGAAGGCGGAACAACGGCAATAGGATCAGCGGCTTATATATCCGTAATTCTCCCGATCCGGGCGATTGAGATTGACCGGGCGATCGGTTAAAACCGCCGCAATTCCCGAAACTCTTACCAAGGAAGAGGCGCCCGAATGGCTGCGGCCCACCAGTACGTCTACCACATGCACAAGCT
>VFQP010001673.1_pt1 | contig 28163 bp, 25 predicted proteins | sample 3512351 | NCBI WGS metagenome assembly VFQP01 (sample SAMN10412372, study PRJNA504923) | tailings metagenome | isolation source: Relicate 1 Philex TSF1 revegetated site | place: Philippines: Tuba, Benguet | collected 2017-08-29
AGATTGTGGATATCCAGTTGGGTTCGCTGAAGGCAAGATTGGCCGAGCGGAAGATCACGCTGGAGCTCACGCCGGAGGCGCGGGCGCATGTGGTGCGGGTGGGGTATGACCCGACTTTTGGCGCACGGCCTTTGAAGCGGGCGATTCAGAAAGAAATTGAAACGCCGCTGGCGCGTAAGTTGCTGGCAGGTGAAATCAAGGATGGAATGAACGTCCGGATCGGGTATCAGCGCGGCGAAGGCGGGCTGGCGTTTGAGGGGGCGTAAGGCCCGCCAAGTTTAGGGCTCATAAATCGTTGTTGGACTAGCCCGTCCGTTGCTTGCTTAAGGCAGGCGGCGTGGCGGGCTTCGTCGTATTTTTCGTCAGGGGCGAGGAGGCCGAGGCGACGCCAGGCTTCTTCGATGCTTTCGCGTTGGTCCCAGTAGCCGTTGCGGTTCATGTCGACAAAGACGCCGCGGCCGTCGAGGGGTTCGAGGGATTTGCCGTCGAATAGTGCAAAGCCCGTGTGGCCGATGCCCTTGGGGCCCAGGGCTTGAGGGTACTGGTAGTAGACGCCGAGGGGGCAGGCAATTTCCGGCAGGGCGATGGCAGGTTGGGAGTTGAGGGGGGTCCAGTCGGAGCGATTGGATGGGGGCTCGACGTTCTTGGTGGCCCATTCATCGAGGCGGTCGATGAAGGAGTCCATGAGTTTCCATAAGGGAATGTTGCGTTGGTCGCCTTTCGTTGTGGCTGCCTCGGAGTGGCTGATGCCTTGGACTTCGTAATAGCGATGGCGGTGGGCGAGGCCCTTTTCGTCAAGGATCTGCGTGTGGCGGCGTTTGTTCATGAGGTACGATTCCGAGACCCATTCCGGGGAGGGTTCGTCTTTGACGGCGTTGTAGAGCAAGTGGGTGATGTCGAATTGTTTGGTGAAGGCGGCTTGGTCTTCGGCTTTGGCGAAGAGGACGTCTTGTCCGTCGCGGTGGAGGATGGGGAGCCAGAGGCCCGAGGCGGAGTCGTCGAGGAGGAAACCATCGAAGAGGGGTTTGCCTTCGGCGGATTTGTTGAGGTCGGGTATGTAATTGACGAGGCGGCCGACGCGGGCGCCGGCGGAGTGGCCGTACCAAAAGGTGTGCGTGGGAGCGGCGCCGAGGCGTTGGGCGACTTGGGCTTGGGCGTACCTGGCAAAGTGCGCGAGCAGGTGTGGAGTCTCTGTCATGTTGTAGCCGGAACGCTTTGAGCCGTCATCGAGAGTGAGGTCGCAGTCGCCTTTTTGCTTGTCGGTGGAGCGAAAGGATTTGGCGAGGGCGTAACCCTTTTCGAGCATGAGTTGTTCGTAGCGGGTGAGGTCGGCTAGCGGATGGTCATTGGGGGTGCGCTGGTTCCAGGCCTTGAGGTTGCCGAGGTGGAAGGCGAGGCCTGCGCCGTGGGCGGTGAAGTAGAGTTTGCCGTTCCAGCGGGCCGCTTCGGGAAGGATGAGAGCCAACCCGATGCCCTTGGCGGCTTCGAAATGCAGTTGGGCTTTTTGCCAGTTGGCGGCGCTGCCGGTTTGGACGAAGACGAATTCGGGGGCGCTGGTGAAGTACGCGGCACGAGCGCCGCCGTCGGCGATGTAGCCATGTGTGTTGCCATGGAAACCGAAGTCGAGGCGGGTGTAAGAGCGGTCCTGATAGGTAGCGGGGCGAGCGAGGAGTTCGACCTTGGTGAAGGTGGTTTGAGCGAAGGCAGCCCAGGCGGAGAATAAGATAAGAGTCTTGGCGGGCGGCATAGAGTTCTAGTGTATTTGCTTGAAGCGGCGAGAGTATATGCGCGGTTCGTATCGCGCTTGGGTCCATTTTTTGCGAAGACATTAGATGCGGCGGCGTGTCGCCGGATCTTGCGGGAGAACTTGGAGCGGCGTGCGGAGAACTTCCTGGCGGTGTTGCGGTTAGGGGTGTTTGGACACGCAGGTAGCCCATACCGGCCTCTGTTGGAGCGCGCGGGGATTGGTTATAAGGATTGTGTAGAGTGGGTGGCATCTTTTGGCGTGGAGGGGACGCTGGAGAGGTTGCGCGATGCGGGTGTTTGGGTATCGATCGATGCGTTCAAGGGGAAGACGGGGACGGCGAAGGCGGAGGATTTTCAGAACCCGCTGATGGTGGAAGACTTCGCGGTGATGAGCGGTGGGACGACGGGGAAGCGGCGGCGGCTGAGTATCGATTTAGATCTGCTGGTGTTTGAGGCGGCGGCGCAGCACTTGTTCCTGGAGGCGCAGGGGCTGCTGGGGCGGCCCAAGGCTTTGTGGCGGCCTGCTCCGCCGGGGTCTTCGGGCATCAAGAATGTATTGCGGGGAGCGAAGCTGGGCGCGCCGCCGGAGCGGTGGTTCAACTTGAGCGGAGATCGCAAAGAGGATTGGGAGTGGAGGATGTTGCTCTCCACTGCGCAGCGAATTGGCAGGCGCTACGGGAATGCAGTTCCGGAATTGGAGCCGACTCCGTTGGCTGAGCCTAGGCGCGTGGTGGAGTGGCTGCATGAGAGGCGGGGGATCTTGTGGGCTCCGGTGACGGCGGCGGTGGCGGCGGCAAGGTATGCCCAGGAGAAGGGGATCGATATTGAGGGTTCGGTGTTTTGGGCGGGAGGCGAGCCGATTACGCGGGTGAAGCGGGAAACGATTGAGGCGGCGGGGGCGCGCGTCGTTAATGGGTGGAGCTTGAGCGAGGCCGGGCCGATCGGCTTGGGCTGCGCCAATCGCGAACACGACGATGAGATTCATGTGATGGATGCCAAGGTGGCATTGATTACAGGGGATGGAAATGAGATCTTGTTGACGTCGTTGTTGCCCGCCGCTCCGAAGCTGCTTTTGAACGTGGCGCTCGGGGACACGGCGGTGTTGACTGAGAGGCGCTGTGGGTGCGGGATCGAAGCGGCGGGATTTCTCAGGCACGCGCATACGATACGGCCTTCGGGGAAACTGACGGCGGGCGGGATGCACTTTATGAATTCCGATTTGCTCCGACTAGTGGAGGAAGTGCTGCCCGGCCAATTTGGGGGTGTGGGGACAGACTATCAATTTGCGCAAGTGGAGGATGGAGTCTTGTTGGCGGTGGATCCCGCTTTGGGGGAAGTGGATGAGAAGGCTGTAGTGGGAGCAGTGGCGGAGTACTTTACGAAAAGGTCCAGTGGGGATGCGATGATGGTTGCCTATTGGCAAGCGAGCGACATCTTGAGGGTCTCGCGCCGCAAGGCGTGGGTGGGGCCGGCCGGCAAGACGCCGGCGGTGGCGCCCATGGGGGCTTGGGAATCCTAGATAGCCTTCAGCGGCTGGGTCCGGGGATTGTGCTGGTGATTGCGAGCGTCGGCCCGCGCGACCTGATTACGAATTCCATTGCCGGAGCGAATTACGGGTATCGTTTGCTGTGGCTGATGGTGCTGGCGAGTTTTGCGCGCTATTTGCTGATGGAGGCGAGCGCGCGGTATGTGATTGCGACGGGCGAAACTTTGTTGACAGGTTTCCGCAGGGTAGGGGGCGGATTGTCGGGGTGGGTGGTGGTGCTGGCGATCTTCTGCAAGCGGCACTTGTCGAACTTGTATCACATGCTGCTGTTGGGCTTAAGTTTTTCCCTGCTGTCCGGTTTGGAGGCGAAGGCGGCGCAGACGGCGGCGAGCGTGGCCTCTTGCGCGGTGGCGTTTGGGCTGATGTATGCGAAGGGCTACAGCGGAGTGGAACGCTGGAGCCGTTTGCTTACGGCGGTGCTGGGTGGGGCATTGCTGGCGATCGTGATTTTGGCGCAGCCGGATTGGATGCGAGTGTTCGGCGAGGCAATGCAATTCGCGGTGCCCGAAAGTAGCGGCACGGTGGGCTACGGGCCGTTTCTGGTGATTTTGATGTTGCTGGGAGGGAATGTAGAGAGTGTGACCAACTTGAAGTTCTCGGCGTTTGTATTTGCGAAGGGCTGGCGCGATCCTTCGTATTTACGGCAGACGCGTTTCGATTTGGTGGCAGGGATCTTCGGTTCGCTGGTGATGGTGATTCTAATTCAGGTGGCCGCCGGAACGGTGCTGCATCCGCGCGGATTGCATGTGAAGGAATTGAGCGACCTGGTGGAGATGTTTACCAGTGTGTTGGGGCCGGCGGGGAAGATCCTGCTGTGTGTGAGTATTTGGACGATCGTGTTCAACACGTATGTGGGTTCGAACATGGCGTACAGTCTGTTGACGGCGGATCTGGTGGTGCGGGATGGGGCAGACTTTGAGAAGCGGCGCGAGCAGGTGTACCGCTGGGCATTGTTGGTTTACTGCGTGCCACCGCTTTATGTCTTCTGGACGAAGTGGAAACCGCTGCCGCTGGTACTGGCGTCGTCGGCGTTGTTTGCGGCGGCGATCCCGCTGGTGGTGACGTTGATCCTGGCGCTGGCGAACGATCGCAAGCGCATGGGCAAGCTCGCCAATGGTTGGGTAGCGAACACGCTGTTTGGCGTGGTGCTGCTGTTGAGCTTGTTCGCTACCTGGGAGGCGTTGGGCGAGGCGCTGGCGGACTGGCGAGGCTAGTTGGCGAAGTTAGCCTGCTACGAGGGCGTTTAGTTGCGAGCGGCGGTCTCGCGCCGAGGAGCTGGAGCGCTCGAACTCGACAGGGCCGGTGACGCGACGAGCCTTCTTGATGCGCGTCATCAGTGCCTGGACGGTGTTCTCATCGTCATCGAAGGCGCCGTGTGCCCTGGCTTCAGAGGCGTTCTCATGGCCGGAGGGTTGGTTGTTGGGGGCGATGATGAGTTCCAGATCACCGGATTTGATTTTGGCGGAGATCTTGGGATCCTGGAGTGCATGCTTTTCCATGCCCGCGATGGGTGTGCCGTCGGGGCTGATCCAAGGGACGCGGGCCTTTTCCTCGAAGGCGTGGCTGACGAGATAGAGCAAGCTCTTCTGGTAGACGTGGGCGCAGTGGTCGTCGCGTTCGGCGCGATCGCTCAGGTTGAACATGGCGATGCGGCCGAGCTTACTCTTGCCGATCAGGGGCGTGTAGTGTTCGTTGAAGAACTTGGTGGTGCAGGCAGCGGCCCAGAGTGTGCAGCTTTCGATTTTGAGATTGTGCTGGCTGGTGAGGTGGGAAAGCACGGGACCCATGAAGACGCTGCCCGCACTGTGGCCAGCGATGTGGATTTCCTCGATGACTTTGTTTTGGACGGCCGTTTGCAGGAACTCGGCGGCGACGCGCGCGGCGCCTTGCCTGGTGGTGGTGGCGCGTTCGGCGTTTTCCTTCATCTCGCTCCAAAGGAGCTTGCCGCCGGCGAGGCGCGCGATGGGTTCGAGAGCGTTGTCGAGACGGTCGAGCATGAAGTCCTTGGCCGCATCGAAGATGCCTTCCGGCTTGCGGGACTTCGCGGCATCCTTCAGGAGGTTGGCGATGGTGTTCCAGAGGTCGCTTTTCCAGATGAAGGCGAGAGGGTAGATTTCGTTCTTCAACATGCGCTCGCGGTAGTCGGCGATGCGCTGAACGGCGCTGTCTTCGCCCACTAATCCGCCGTGGGCGTAGAGGAGGATGCGTTTGCGGGACCAGTTTTGCGTGATGGTGGGGAAGTGTTTCTCGAAGATTTCCTTGACGCTGTTGCGGTCGCTGCCGAACTGGCCGTTGGGGTTTAGTTGGCCGTCGTTGCCGCTGAGGATGATGTGGGGGCGAAGGTCTTGGAAGGAGTAGGACGTAGCCTTGCTGTTGCGGGATGAGTATGCAGTAGCAACGGCGCGGTCTGTGGCGAGATCAACGGGGGCGCCGAGGCGGGCGACCCAGACATCGGTGCCGTTTTCGAGCCAATCGTCGTAGGTGATGTGGGCGAAGCCCTGGAAGCCCCAGTCTTCACCCCAGGAGTTTTGGATCCAGAAGCCTTTGCGGTCATAGGCGACGATGGCGAAGGCGTGACCGCCGAGGATCTTGGTTTCGGGTCTATAAGCGATGATGCCCTTTTCGCTGACGTTGTCCCAGCCTTCGTGGACCTGAGCGGTGGAATAGAGAATGCGGACTTCGGCGAGGGCGGCGTGCATGGCGACGAGGTCTTTGTGGTTGACGCGGAAGTAGGCACCGAGGGGATGCTCGACGGCGCCATTGATTCTGTCTGATGTGAGGTTGCCCGATTTCGCCTTGCCCGGTTTATAGGGCCAGAGCTTTTCGGCGCAGACTCCATGCTTGTGCCAGCCCTTCATGGCGCCACGGGCGGAGGAACCGTCGTAGTTTTCGCCCGGCCACTCGTCGTAGCGGCGCGCCATCTCGTAAAGCATGCGGGCGCTGACGTTGGGGGGATTGGGCAAATTGAAGGATTGCGCGCGGCGCAAGAGGAGAAAGTTGGCAACGGCGGCGAGGCCGAAGCCGGTGCAGGCGCCTTCGGAGCCTTGGTCGAGGATGGGCGCGTTGGATTTACGGAACTCGTCGAGAGGAAGATCGGGTGGGACTTCGACTAGCGTCGGAGTGAAGAGGACATCGCGGAAGTCCAGAGTGTCGGGGCGGGCGTCGAGGACGCGTTTGGGTTTGGGCATGGTCTCGTTCTCCAGAAACAAGTAGAGCTTATGGCTGGGACGAGAGCCAGGGGGAAGTCTACCATTCGCTTTTACCATTCATCGATGGCGCAGCCAAGGGGGCGGGGCCAATCGACGTTGATGTGGCGGCCTTCGAGGGCGGCTTCGAGGACCTGGCCGAGTTCGCTCTTGGTGGCTTCGGGGCGGAAGCGGCCCCAGCCCTGGTAGCGGTCGTCGATGCGGCCGCGGTAGGCGACTTTGCCGTCGAAGTGGACGATGGCTTCCGGCGTGGTGCGGGCGCGGAGGCGGGTGCGCATGCGGCCATAGGTGTCGTCGCGGCGGACGGGGAATTGTGGATTGTAGTCCTTCTTCCACATTTCGAGGCGGTTGGCGCTGCAGGCGTTCCAGCCCATGTAGCCTTGCATGGAGAGGCCGCGAGGGATTAAGTCCTCGGCGATTTTGTTCAGGGTGGGGATGTAGCGGTTAGAGATGGGACAGTTCCAGGCGAGGAAGACGAAGAGCTCGATTTTCGGGGCTGCTTGGGATACTAGGGGGATGGGTAATCCGGCGAGCAGTCCCTTGAGCATCGAGCGTCGCGAAGGAAGCGTGATCATCACTCTCCATCATCCACCCGTGAACGCCTTGACGCGAGCGCTGGCGAGCGCGCTCAATGGGGCGCTAGAGGAGATACGAGGGATGGAGAGCGTGGAGCGCGTGGTGATTACCGGGCAGGGCAAGATCTTTATCGCTGGCGCGGATATTCGGGAGATTGAGCGGATTACGTTGGGTGAGTTGGCGCCGGAGTTGCCATACTTGAATGCGCTGCTGGGGAAGATCGAGGATTATCCCGTGCCGGTGGTTATGGCATTGAATGGAGCGGCGTTGGGCATTGGGCTCGAAACGGCGATGGCCGGGCACTATCGAGTGATGGCGCAATCGGCGAGCGTGGGATTGCCGGAGGTGAAGTTGGGTTTGATTCCGGGGGCGGGCGGGACGCAGCGATTGCCGCGGCTGGTGGGGTTGGCGAGAGCCTTGGCGATGATTGAGTCCGGGGCGACGTTGAATGCCACCGAAGCCTTGGATGCTGGCATTGTTGATGACGTTGTGCCGGACGAGGAGTTATTGCAGGTGGCGTTGGAGAGCAAGGTGGACCGGCGACGGACTTGCGATTTGCCACTGCCGGGATCGCGCGCGGTGCAGGCGGTGTTGGGGGCTTATGGCGCCGCGAGCTTTGACGAAGGATTGGCGGTGGAAGCGGAAGTGTTCCGGGAGGCGTTGCAATCGGTGGAGGCGCGGGCGTTTGTGAAGTTGTTTTTTGCCGAGCGAGAGGCGGTGAAGTTGCCGAGCGAATTGCCGAAGGGGACTTCTACGCCGCGCTTAGTCGAACATGCGGGGAAAGCAGTTGAAGTGATTTGGGGTGAGGATACGGATGGAGCGGCGTTGGAGCAGATGTGTGCTCGATTGCGTAAGGCAGGGAAGATCCCGGTGCTGGCGCGAGAGCCGGTGTTGGAAAGGCTGTCGGCGATGTTGGAAGTTGGCGATGAAGTTGTTTATCGCCAAGAAGTAGAGCGGTTGCTCAATGAAGGCGTGGTGGCTCGCAACGGGGACGTGATGGTGTTGTTGGTGCATGGCGCGGGGTGGCCCGCGACGTCACTCGTCTAGCCAAGAGGTCTCCTTCAGGGGGACGCCGAGGGCTTTGGCAAGTAGTTTTGCTTCCGCTTGGCCGCCGCCGCGCGAGTAATTCGTGTGGATGGCGAAGCGATAGGGCTTATCCGTTCCGGTGGGTTGCGTGATGAGGGCGAGTTCCCAGTAGCCACCGCCGCGAGCGGGATAAGCGATGCCGAGTTCGACGGCAACGATTTCCTGGCGCGGCACGACCAGCGTGCTTTGCTGGGTGAGGATGCGGAGGTGGGCTCCGTCGTGGAAGCAGTAGGAGGCTTCCTGGGCGAGGGAGTTCTCGAGAGACAAGCTATTGCGAAAGGTGTAGTGGGGGGCGTGGGCGCGGAACGTGAGATCGGGCAGGAGGCGGTGGGCCTGGCCTTCAATAAGTCCGTAGTTTTCCGTGCGGTGGATGCGGGGAAGGCGTGACTCGATGTAGATGTTGGTGGAAATCCAGAGGTAAGGGTTCTTGCCCTCGTAGACGTTCTTGAAGCCTTTGTTGCGTTCGCGCGGCCAAGCGACGATGCGAAGGCGAAAGCAGCCGATGTCCCATTCCCGATCCTTCGTGTTGTTGGCTTGGCTGGGCGCGCCGGGGCCGAGCAAGGGAGTAAGCGCATTGAGGGCGAGGTCGAAATTTTCGTCCACGCCGGCGCTAGGGTGGAATTCGGCGGACCAGAAGGAGACGGGGCGTTGGAAGGCGAGGTCTTCGTGGAGGCTGATTTTGTACTCTTGGGCCAGGCCGGCGAAAGGGCGAGTGAGAGGATAAAGGATTACGAGTTGATCCTTGTAGCCCCAATTCGGCACGGGTGGGTTTTTTTTTGCGATCTCCGAAAGGTTGCTGTGAAAGTCGAAACCGCAGGCCGTAAGTTCCGTCAGTAAATCATCTTCCGTATGAAACACGTATTGATCGTCGCATTGTTTGGATTTGTCTTGATCGGCTGCCGGAAGGCGGCGCCAGTTGCTTCCGTTCCGGCTCAGGCTCCGGGAACTTCCGCGCCGTTGCGTTCGTTTGTGGACCTGGAGCCGGGGTGGCGCCTGGCGGTGATTACTCCGATGCGGAAGGAAAAGGGCGAGGCGGATTGGAAGTACGGGCAACCGAATACGCGGACAGAGACTTCGGAGGCGGGGGGAGTGTCGAATATCAACATTACGATCGAGTTGGACCCATCGACGTTGTTTGGATTCGAGCGGAGTATGTACAGCGTGGAGGCGACGGGCCTGCGTTGGATGGAGAGTATGCGGAATCTGAATGGGAATGAGACGAAGGCGGCGGGGCCTTTGTTGGATACATTTGGCGGCAAGGTGCGGAAACAAAGGATGCGGCTTTTGTTTTTGACACGCGGGAGCGATCTGAATTACAACATGGCGCTTTTGCGGGCGAAAGATGCCAAGGCGATGGAGGCATTCACGCAGAAGGTACGGCTGGCGCCCGCGACGGCGTGCACGGGGGATTGCGTGTGGGTGCCGCCGGGAGTGGCGGCGCGACCGGAGAAACCCTCGGGACAGAACTGGATTCCCGCTCTATAGGCAACGGGTTCTGATAGGATTCGGGGCAATGATCACCCGGAGGTCCTTGCTGGCAATGGGCGCAATGGCTTTGGCGCCACGTAGCGCCTGCGATACGCACACTCATGTCTTTGGTGCGGTGGCCAAGTTTCCGATGAGTCCGGCGCGGGGTTATACACCGCCCGAGGCCTCGCCGACGGAGATGCTGGCTATGCATAAGAAGTTAGGCGTTGAGCGGGTGGTGATTGTGACGCCGAGCGTTTACGGCACCGATAACGCGGCGACGTTGTATGGGATTCGGGAGTATGGCAAAGGTGCGCGTGGCGTGGCCGTGATCGATGCGAAGACTCCAGATGCGGACTTAAAGGCGATGGCGGCGGCCGGGGTGCGCGGTGTGCGTGTGAACCTGGGCGGGCCGGGCGCGGCGGTGGAGGGCGCGAAGGAGAGGCTGGTGCAGGCCTTAGATCGGGTGAGTGGCATGGGTTGGCATGTGCAGTTGTACGCGGGTCTGAATGTGGTGGAGTCCGTTTCCGATGTGATTTTGCGAGCGCCGGTTCCGATCGTGATCGATCATGTGGCTGGGGCCTTGCCGGTGGGGGGAGTCGGACAGAAGGGCTTTGGGACGTTGCTGCGTTTGATGCGGGAGGGCAAAGCTTACGTGAAAGTGACGCACCGGTTTTTGCCGAGTGGGACCGGGCCCGGGTACGCGGATTCGGCGGCGCTGCTGCGGGCCTTGTTGGAAGCAAACAAGGAGCGTGTGCTGTGGGGGACGGATTGGCCGCATCCGGACTCCGGGCGCGTGGAAGGGCGGAAGACGACGGACTTGGCGCCATTTGAGAAGGTGGACGACGTGGCGTGGCTGGAGCGGTTCATCGGCTGGTTGGGCCCGGCGAAGGAACAGGTGCTGGTGGAGAATCCTGGGAGATTGTACGGGTACTAGAATTTACCTTGGCTGAGTTGCTGGATTTCGCTGGCTGTCAGGGGTCGGGAGTAAACCGCCAAGTCGTCGAAGTAACCGGTGTAGTTGACGCCGAGGCGGAGAGTGGCGCCGTCCCAGTTGAAGGATTCCGCGATGGTGGGGGAGTTGCCAATTAGTTTGCCGTTTAGATAGAGGCTGGCTTGGCCGCTGGGCGTGCCGAGGCCGGTGTAGGTGATGACGACGTTGGTCCATTTGCCTTTTTGGAAGGGGTGGTTTTTCTCGACGACAAGGCGCTTTTCGAAGATGGGAGTTTGGGCGGGGCCTTCGACGCCGCCGCTCCATTCGGCTTTCTTGCCGAAGACGCCTAAGCGGAAGTGACGGGGCTTTTCGTCCTTGGTGAAGTCGACCCAGATGGCGGAGTCGTTGTAAGCGAAACCGGTAAGTTGGATGGGGTCGCAATAACCGGGGTCGAGGTCGGTTTCAGGTGTGAGGTTGAGCCAGAAGCTGATGGTACCGTTGGCGTTGTTGGTTAGGTTGCCGGTGGCCTTGTAGAAGACGGCGGGGGTGTTCTTCTTGGAAAAATAGAGCGCACCACCTTTGCGGCCCTTGCCGGGTGCAAGCGAAACGTCCGTGCCTTCCAGGCTGGGCTTGGCTGCGGAGAGGTCCTTGTAGCTGGCGGCGGAGTAGAGCTTGGGGTCGCCGGAGGCTTTGACAGCGTCGGTGGATTTATCGAAATTGGCGTGGAAGACCAGGGAGGCCTTGGGGTCCGCGGCGAAGGCAAGGGTGGCGGCAAAAAGAAGAACAGCGCGCATAGATGCAAGCCTATCATTCGTGACAAAATAGCGGACACTTTGGAGCGTCAAGAGTGGCTAAGATCCTGATCTGCGAATGCAAACAAGAAGTGTCGAGCTTCAACCCGGTGAAGAGCCGCTATGAGGATTTCCTGGTGGACCGGGGCGACGCGGTGATCGGGTATCACCGCGGGGTGCGGACGGAAGTGGGTGGGGCGTTGGATATGCTCGGAGACGCCGTGGGCGGGTATTCGGCGCGGGGGATCACTTCGGCGGGGACTTTGCGGGAAGAGTGTTTTCAGAAATTGGCGGCGGAGTTCTTGGAGCCGGTAATGCCGGGCTTCGACGGTGTGTACCTGGCGTTGCATGGGGCATTGGCGGCGGAGGAGACGTGGGACACGGAAGGGTACTTGGTGGAGGAGACGCGGAAGCGAATCGGCGCGCAGACGCCGTTGGTGGTGTCTCTCGATCTACATGGCATCCTGACGGATCGAATTCTCGAACATGCCGATGCTGTGGTGGTGTACCACACGAACCCGCATGTGGATTTTTTTGAGACGGGTCAGCGGGCGGCGCGGCTGTTGCTGAAATTGATGGCGGGTGGAGTGAAGCCGGTAACTGTGCGCGTTCGCATTCCAGCGCTGGTGCGGGGGGCGGAGTGCATTACGAAGACGGGGATCTTTGGCCGGTTGGTGGCGAAGGCGGTGGAGTTTGAGAACTCAGCTGAGGGGTTAAGCGGGGGGATCTTCATTGGGAATCCTTTCACGGACGTGGAAGAGTTGGCCTCGAATGTGCTGCTGGTCGGAGATGCCGTGGCGGCGGAAGAGTTGGGGTTGGAGATCGCGCGTGAGTTTTGGGAGGCAAGAGCGAAGATCCAGCAGCCTTTGACTTCGCTGGCCGAGAGCGTGCAATTGGCGGACGCTACGCCGGGCCGAATCGTCTTGGTGGATGCTGCCGACGCGACGAGCAGCGGGGCGAGCGGGGATAGCAATGCAATCCTGGCGGAGTTGTTGCGCCAAGGCGTAACGCGCAGCGCGCTGTTGCCCTTGGTCGATGCGCCCGCGGTGGCCGCCTGCCGTGAGGCGGGCGTGGGAGCGGTGTTGCGTACGGAACTCGGCGGAAGTTTGGATCCGCGATTCACGCCGGTGCGCGTGACGGGGACGGTAGAAAAGTTGTTTGACGGGACGATGCGCAGCGAGTCGCATGGAGAGGTGTGGGAGGCGGGAGACTGCGCGGTATTGCGCATAGGAGAGATCGCCGTGGTGTTGACGTCTCGCGCGGTGAGTCTGTATGACCGGACCTTGTTCCAAGCGGCTGGGTTGGATGTGCGGAACTTCGATATGTGTGTGGTGAAGTCGCCGTTGTGTCAGCCGCAGTTCTTTGAGGAAGGCGCGGCGCGCGTGATCCACGTGGATGCGCCGGGGAGCACGTCGGCGAATGTGGCGGGACTGGGGCACAAGGTGGCCCGGAGGCCGCTTTATCCGTTGGACCGGGAGATGGAGTTTGCGCCGGTGACGAAGGTGTTTCGCAAGTGACACGACTGCTGCCGTTCCTCTGGGTAGCGTTTGCGTTGAACTACATCGACCGTCAGATGGTGTACTCGATGCTGCCCGCCTTGACGCGGGATCTGGGATTTACTTCCGCCAGCCTGGCCTGGATTGGGACGGTTTTTCTGTGGACATATACGTTGGCGATGCCCGTGGCGGGGGCGTTGTCGGACCGCCTGCGGCGGGATCGCATGATCGTTTGGAGCCTGATCTTGTGGAGCGTGGCGACCCTGGGTTGTGGATTGGCGAATTCGCCCGCGGTGTTTCAAGGCTGGCGGGCCTTCATGGGCTTGAGCGAGGCGATGTACTACCCGACGGCGATGGCTCTGATTGCGTCTTTGGTTCCGGATGCGCAGCGTTCGCGGGCCTTGGGGGTTCATCAGTCGGCGCAGTTCGCGGGGATCGTGTTGGGGGGATTTTATGGGGGCTGGGCGGCAGATCATACCGGTTGGCGTTGGGCTTTCTGGATCGCCGGAGGGGTGGGCGTGGCGTATAGCTTGGTCTTGGGGCGCGTGCTGCCGGAAAACCGCGCGCAGCCGGTGGAGAAGCGCGAAGGCCGTTTGGAGTGGAGTGCTTGTTTCGTTGCACTGGCGGGGGCCTTCGCGGCCTTCTGTTCGATGCAGTGGGTGTTTTTCGCCTGGTTCCCCACGTTTTTGCAGGAGCGCTTTGGATTGTCGATGACGGAATCGGGCTGGAACGCGACGGCATTTACGCAAGGGGCGACGATTGTGGGGATTCTGTTGGGCGGGGCGCTGGCGGACCAATTGCGGCGGAACGTATCCAAGGCCCGCTTGTATGTGGCGGCGGCGGGGGTTTTCTTTTCGGCGCCGTTTGCGTACCTGGCGTTTTCGGCGTCGACTTTGAACGAGGCGCGAGCTTATTCGTTGTGCTTTGGACTATTTGCGGGATGTTTGTCGGCGAATGCGTTCGCGGCGGCGTTTGAATTGTTTCCCGACGGGGCTCGGGGTTTGGTGGCGGGCGTGTTGAACGGTGTAGGCGGCGTAGCATCGGGCGGCATAATTTTGTTGGCCGGCTTGTACAAGGACGTTTGGGGCTTTGGAACGATGTTGGGGTGGACGGCCGGAGCGGCGATGATTTTGTCGGCCGTGTTGGCAAAGTTGGCGCAGGAGGTTAGACTCACTTCATGCGACGAAGAACCCTTATCCAAGCAGGCCTAGCGCCTTTCGTGATGACGGCGGCGGAGACGGAGAAGACGCGTCGCGTGCGCGCCAGCGAAGTGGACGCGAAGATTGTGCGGCGGGATTTCGCAGGCATTACGAAGGAAGACTTGCCGACTCCGGCGCTGGTTGTGGAACGCTCCGTGCTGGAGCAGAATCTTCGCAAGATGGCGGAGCATTGCAGGACGACCGGGATCAACATCCGCGCGCACGGCAAGATTCATAAGAGTGTGGATCTGGCCAAGCGGCAGGTGGCGCTGGGGAGCTTGGGCATTTGCTGCGCGACCATCGCCGAGACGGAGCTCATGGTAGGCGCGGGCATCAAGAACGTGCTGCATACCTGCCAGCCGGCGGGCCGGAATAAGATCGGACGGGCCGTGGATTTGGCGAAGCGCGAGCCGACCCTGATGCTGGTGGCGGACGATCCGGAAACGGTGGACTTGTTGAATGAGGCGGCGGGAGCCGTAGGCGTGAAGGCCCTCGTGCTGGCGGATATCTATGCCGGTTTAACACGGCATGGCCACGCGCCGGGCGAGGCGGGGCTGCGGCTGGCGCAGCGGATCGATCAGGCGAAGCATTTGAAGTTCGCGGGCATTATGGGCTACAGCGGCGGGGCGAGCCACACGAAGGGATGGGAGGCTCGGCAGGAGAAGTCGCGCAAAGATGTGGGCCCGGTGGTGGAGACGGCGATGTTGTGTAAGAAGGCTGGATTGAACACGCGGATCATTACGGGAGGAAGCACGGGGACTTACAACATCGATCAGGCGATCGGGCTGACGGAGTTGCAGGCGGGATCGTATGTGTTTATGGATTCGCTGTATAACCGCATTGGCGGCAAATCGAGCGGCGCGGTGTATAGCGACTTTGGAACTTCGCTGCATATGTTGACGACGGTGATCAGCCGGAATCATCCGGGGCAGGTGACGATCGACGCCGGGAACAAGGCGATGTTGAAACCGACCGATGAGGTGAAGGGGCGGCCGGAGGTGGTGGTAGAAAATCAGGGGGCCGAGTACGGGATCTTGAAGTGGAAGGAAGGGAACGGTTTCAAGCTGGGGGAGAAGGCGGAGTTGATTACTTCGAATTTGGATATGACGACGAACTGTTATGACCGTTACTACGTTTGCGAGGGGGAAAAGCTGGTGGATGTTTGGCCGATTATGGGGCGTTCGGGGCCGGCGCAGCGCTAACTTCGCTCTAAAGTCCATGGGCGGAGCGCCGATGGGATGAAGAGTGGCAGACTCTTCCTTTTCCGAGGTGATGGCGGGGGGCATGTTGTTTCTCTCCTCCTCCCTGGCGGCATCTCTCTGCGTGTACCTATGGTCCCGGCCGGGCCGCAAGGAATTGCTGTGGACGGGGACGGCTGCCGCTGGATTGAGTGCTTGGTTCGGGCTAACAGGGGCATGGTACGCGAAGGTCATGCTGGTGGCGACCTATTGGGCCATCATTGCCTTCGCGACATCTTTCGCTCTGGCCATGCGCAAAGGGGGAAAGACGCGGGTGAAAGTGCTCGAAGGCATGACCCTCGTGCCCGTGTTGACCCTGGGTACCTTGCCGATGCTCTTCTTGATGAGTTGGTTGACGCCGGTAACTTGGGATTACTACTTGTACGCGGCGAGCACAAGCTTTGGGATCACCCCTCCGGATTTTTTAGTGGCGCAATTCGTGATGGGGCAGTACTGGCTGAAGTCACTTTGTGAATTCGCGTACATGAACTTGCCCGTGGGCTTGACGGTGGTGTTCTTGATGCTGCGGGAAAAAGCGCCGGAACTGGCGGACAAGATGTTCCAATGCGGATTATGGCTGGCCTTTCTGGGTTGGGGTTGTTATCTCCTGTTTCCGGCTGCCGGGAGCGTGGCTACATTTAAGAACTTGTACCCGAATCAGCCGCCACCCCTGAGCCAAGTGGCGGTGGAACAGCGCTTGGATCTCGGGAATGCGCGGAATTGTCTGCCTTCGCTGCATACCTCTTGGGTTCTGGCTTTGTATTGGTTCACGCGGCCATTGGGGCGCATGGTTCGCGGCGTGGCCTTGGCGTTTACTGTTTTGACGCTGATCTACGTACTGGTTTGCGGGCACTATGTGATGGATATTTTTGGGACGCTGCCATGGGTGACAGCAATTTATGCGTGGTGCTTGCGCAGGCCGGGTTGGCAGCGCGTCAGCGTGGAGGGCGCGGTTTTCTATTTAGTTGGTTTGGCCTATTTGCGCTTTGGCGGGCCGCTGTATTTGGCCAGCCCGGTGTATAGCTGGGCGGTGGTGGCCTTGAGCACGGGTTGGACGGTTTGGCGGGTACGCGGGCTGCATCGGGAGGTGGCAGAAATCCGCTTCAGCACAACAGAATACGCGTCGGCCACCTAGACCCCTTGCAATCCTAGGGGAGCCCGCGCCATACTTCCCTTGGAACCCCAGGGGAAGCGCATGAACAAACAACAACTTGAAGTGCTGCGGGGCACGTTGGACGTGCTGATTTTGAAGTCGTTGCTTTGGGGGCCGCTGCATGGCTACGCGATCACGAATTGGATTCGGGAACGCACGGACTCCGTTTTGCTCGTGGAAGAAGGCACGCTGTATCCCGCATTGTGGCGGGTGGAAGAGAAGGGCTGGGTGGAGGCGGAGTGGGGGCTTTCGGAAAACAAGCGCAAGGCGAAGTTCTATAAGTTGACAACGGCGGGGCGAAAGCATTTGCGGGAAGAGACGCAGTCCTGGTTCGCCTATGCCGAGGCAGTGGGGAAGATCTTGGCCGCGGAGGAACGATGATGGCCCGGGAAAGCATGTGGCGGCGATATGCGCGCTTCTTTGGCGCGGACGCGGAGGCGGATGCCGCCGATGAGATTGCCTTTCATCTGGAGAGCCGTGTAGAGGAACTCGTGGCGGAGGGATGGGATCCGCGCGAGGCGATGCGCGAGGCGCGGAAGCAGTTTGGCGACGTAGAGGGCGTGCGGCGGGTGGGCGAGGAGATGGGGAAGGTCAAGATTCGAAAGGTGGAGCGTATGGAGCGTTGGGCGAGTTGGCGGCAGGATTTTCTCTTCGCGGTGCGTGGCTTACGGCGTGAGAAGAGCTTCGGGGTAATGGTGATCGCGATCCTGGCCCTGGGCATTGGTGCGAACACGGCGGTGTTTAGCGTGGTGAATGCTTTGCATCTACGGCCGCTGCCATTTCCCGAGGCGGATCAGTTGGTGTGGATGGAGAGCGGAGATCTGGCGCGCAAAGAAGGCAAGTTGCTGGGCGGCTTGTCGAGCATCACTTACACCGTGGACGCTTATCGCGAGATGAAGCGCGCCAATACATCTTTTGCGGACTTGAGCGCCTACAATCCGTTCTTCGGCAATGGCGACATGAACCTGACGGGTAAGGGCGAGCCGCAAGCTGTGCAGGGCGTGATGGTGGTGGAGAACTTCCTAAAGACACTGCGCATTCCATTGGCGATGGGCCGGGGCTTCACGGAGGAGGAGTGCAAGATTGGCGACGGTGTCGTGATACTGACGCATGGCTTTTGGCAGAGGCAATTCGGCGGCGCCGCGGACGTAGTGGGTAAGACGATTCAGTTGAATCGCAAGGATTCCGTGGTGGTTGGTGTGCTGCCGGAGGGTTTCGATTTCGGGAACGTTTTCGCGCCGGGTCTGCGGGTGGATATGCTGGTGCCGACTCAGTTGGAATCGATGCGGCGCTGGGGAAATACGCTGGCGCTGTTTGGCCGATTGAAGCCGGGCGTAAGTCTGGCCGCGGCGCAGGCGGAGATGAACATTCTAATGCCGCGCTTGCACGCCGAACACAAAGATTGGTGGGGGGATTATCGTTCGCAGTTGCAGAGTTTGAAGGCGCATGTGAGTGGAAGGCTTGCCAAGCCTTTGGAGGTGCTTTGGGCGGCGGTGGGAACGATTCTGCTTTTGGTCTGCGTGAATCTGGCGAATTTGATGTTGGCGCGCGCGATGTCGCGGAGCAAGGAATTCGCGCTGCGAAGCGCGCTGGGCGCCGGCTGGCACGATTTGTTGCGGCCGATGTTGATGGAGAGTTCGATCTTGACCGCGGAGGGGGCGACGCTGGGCCTAGCACTGGCGTTTGGGGTCACCGCATATTTGCGGCGGCAGGGGGATTTGGAGATGCCCTTGTTGCATGAAGTGAGAGTGGATGGGGCGGCGGTTTTATGGACCGTTGGATTGAGCGTGGGGGCGGCGTTATTGTTTGCCGTCGCGCCGGCGATGCGATTGGGTGGCGGGAAGTTGATGGAACTCCTTAAGGAGAGTGGCGCCGGGATGAGCGCAGGACGGAATCAAGAGCGGCTGCGCGGCGCTTTGGTGGCAGGTGAGATTGCGTTGGCATGTGTACTGTTGGTGGGGGCGGGACTGATGCTGCGCAGCTTTATAAAAGTACTCGATACCGACCTGGGCTTCCAGCCGAGCCAGGCCTACACAATGAAGGTGATCTACGACGATGGTGGCAAACGGGAGAATCGCGGGGCGGTGTTGATGGAGTTGTTGCGGCGGGTGAAGGAAGTGCCGGGCGTGGAGGAAGCCGGCATTACCGACATGCTGCCGTTGGGACGAAATCGCAGTTGGGGCCTGCGGGCAATTGGTGAGGAGTTCACGCGTGAGCCAATGCAGCCGGTCGTCATCCGGGTGGTGACCCCTGGGCTGCTGGATGCGATGGGCATTCGCAAGGTGCGCGGCAGGGACTTCCAGTGGAGTGACCGTGGCGATTCCAAGGGAGTCGTGATTATCAACGAAGCCGCGGAGAAGGCGTTGTGGAAAGGCAAGGATGCGTTGGGCCGGGAGGCGATGCAAGGAAACTTGAAGGTGGAAGTCATTGCGGTGCTACGCGATGTGAAGGATCAAAGCGTGGAGAAAGCCCCGGGGCCGGAGATGTACATGACGGTGACGCAAGCTGGCTCATACGGAGCGGAACTTGTGCTGCGCAGCAAACGCAGCGCGGCCGACTTGGCGGTTCCGGTGATGCAGGCATTACGCAGCTACACGCCGGAGCAGCCGGCCGTGGAGTTGATGCCCTTAGGGCGGATCGTGGATCGGGCGAACTCCGTGCGGCGATTTATCGCGTTGCTCGTGGCGGCCTTCGCGGGATTAGGGCTGGTGCTGGCGATGCTTGGGGTGTATGGCGTGATCTCATACAGCGTGACCAGGCAGCGGCAGGAGATCGGCATTCGCATGGCGTTGGGCGCCTCGGGTGGACAGGTACGCATGGGTGTAGTTTCGAGCGCAATGAAGCTAGCCTTGTGGGGGCTGGCAGGAGGGATGTTTGCCTCGTGGCTAGCGGCAAGTTGGTTGGATGGCGTTCTGTATGGCACCAGCGCGCGAGATCCTTGGACCTATGCGGGTATCGCGTTCCTGTTGGCGATGGTTTCTCTACTGGCCGCTCTGCAACCGGCGTGGCGGGCGTCGCGCGTCGACCCGATGGGGGCACTGCGATCTCAATAAGCGAGGCGGACAGTACACTATCCGTTATGGATTTAACCGGCAAACGAATTGCGATCCTAGTCGATCAGCTCTACCAGGAACTCGAAGTCTGGTATCCGTATTACCGTTTCAAGGAAGCAGGGGCCACAGTGCATCTGGTGGGAGCGGAGGCAGGGAAGACTTACCCGAGCAAAACGGGATATGCGGCAGTGGCCGACCGCAACTACGCAAGCCTGCGCGTAGAGGACTACGATGGCGTAGTGGCGCCGGGCGGCTTTGCGCCGGACTACATTCGCCGTCACAAGGAAGCGACGGATTTCGTACACGGCATGGACAAAGCGGGCAAGCTGGTGGCGGCCATTTGCCATGGACCTTGGGTGCTTTGTTCGTCCAATATGTTGAAAGGCCGCAAGGTGACCAGCTTTAGCGCCATCAAGGACGATGTAGTGAACGCGGGGGCTTTGTGGGAAGACGCGGAAGTGGTAGTGGATGGGAATTTGGTGACCTCGCGCAAGCCGGACGATCTGCCGGCTTTCTGTATTGCTTCGATGCAGGTATGCCGGAACCGGTAATCGCGGTTCGGGGCTTAGAGAAGAGCTACGGCAGCGGCGCGGAACGGGTTCATGCCGTGCGTGGGCTCGACTTTTCCGTGGAAGCGGGGCAGGTCCTTGGCCTGCTGGGCCCGAACGGGGCGGGGAAGACGACTACAGTGGAGATTCTGGAAGGTTTGCGCACGCGCAGCGCCGGAGAGGTGCGCGTGCTGGGCTTCGATCCGGAGAAGAACACCGAAGAATTGAAGGAGCAGATCGGCATCTGCCTGCAATCGACAAATCTGCCGGAGAAGATGCGCGTCCATGAGGCGCTGGAACTCTTCGCGGCCTTCTACCGGAAGAATGCCGACTTGAACAAGCTGCTGGAGCGGTTGCAGTTGCAGGAGAAGCGTAACGCGTCCTTCAGCACCTTGTCGGGCGGGCAGAAGCAGCGAGTCGCTATCGCTCTGGCGCTGGTGAACGACCCGAAGATCGTGTTCTTCGACGAGCCCACGACGGGGCTCGACCCGCAAGTGCGCCTGGAGATTCACAGACTGATCGAGGAATTGCGAAACGACCGGCGCACGATCATCTTGACTACGCATTACATCGAGGAGGCGGAGCGGCTTTGCGACCGCGTGGCCATTATCGACCAAGGAAAGATCATCGCCGAGGGTAGCCCGGCGGAAATTCAGGCGCGGACCTTGGGGGAGACAAAGATCACTGTGCGGTGCGAGAAGCCGGTAGAGGGTCAGTTGCCGGAGGGTGTGGTGCTGAGCGAGGACCGGCGAACGATGAGCGCGACCAGCGCGAGCGCCGCGCGCCGATTATCGGAATTGCTGCGCTGGGTGGACGAGAAGGGTTGGGGCCTTGAGGATATCGCCTTGAAGAAGCCGACGCTCGAAGACGTATTCATCGAATTGACGGGAAAGAGGCTGAGAGATTAGATGCGGCCCTACCTTGCGCACATCCTGTCCAATCTGCGCCTCACTACTCGTGAACGCACCGTGCTCTTTTTCAACTACGCCTTTCCATTGGGTTTTTACTTTCTGTTCGCGGGTTTGAACAAGGCGAAGGAGACCGGGACGATCGCCGCGGTTTTGACGAGCGTTCTGACCATTGGTTTATTGGGCAACGGATTCTTTGGCGGTGGCCTGCGCGCGGTGATGGAGCGGGAAAACGGCATCTTGCGCCGCTTCAAGGTAGCGCCACCCGGCCCGCTGCCGATTCTGGTAAGTGCAATGGTGGTGGGCGTTTTGCAGTATCTGCCCGTGGTCTTCCTGATGCTGGGCATAAGCGTTTTCTACTACGGCATGGCATGGCCGTCGAACTTCTTCAGCTTTATCGCCTTCGTGGTGATTGCGAATCTCGCGTTTCGGGCCTTGGGGTCGATTATTGCGTCGGTGGCCAACAGCATGGCGGAGAGCAACATCATCATCCAATGTTTTTACTTTCCCATGATGTTCTTAAGTGGCGCGACGTTTCCGATTTCGTTCCTGCCGGACTGGGTGCAAGTGCTGAGCCAGTTTCTGCCCGCCACGCATCTGGTAAGCGGACTGCAAGGCATCTTGGTGCAGAAGGAGTCGCTGGCGGAGAACTGGAAAGCGGCGGGCGCTCTCTTGCTGACGGCAGCCGCCTGCACGGTGATTGCGCTGAAGATTTTCCGTTGGGAGAAGACAGAGAAGCTGCCCGCTAAGGCGAAGCTTTGGGTGCTGGCGGTGCTGGCGCCGTTTCTGGTGATGGGCGCCTGGAATGTGGCGAGCCGCGAGAACATCACGCGCGCCAAAGTGCAGGAGCGCGCGCTGCGGCAAGGCCAGACGACGCTCATTCAGCATGCACGCATTTTTACTGCGACGGGCGAGGTGATCGAGAGCGGGGCGATTTTGGTGCGCGAAGGGAAGATTGCGCAAATCTTTCGCGGCGGAGCGCCATCAGCAAAATCCTTAAATGCGATCGAAATTGAAGCGGCGGGTAAGACCTTACTGCCGGGCTTGATCGACGTGCATATCCACTTGGGCGCTCCGGGTGGTGTCTATGAAGATCAGAAGAAATATGCGGACGGCAAGCTGACGGAGCGACGCTTGCAGAGTTATCTCTATTCCGGAATTACTTCAGTGAAGAGCACGGGAGATTGGATCGATTCGGTGCTCGAGATTCGGGATAAGCAACGGCGGAATGAAATCCTCGCGAGTGAATTGTTTGCGGTGGGGCCGCTATTCACCGCCGAAGGCGGGCATCCAACACAGATGCTTGAATTCATGCCAGGACGGATGAAGGAGACTGGGAAGGCGCAGTTCGTGCGCTTGCCGAAGACGGCGGAGGAGGCGCGGCGGATGGTGCGGGATCTAAAGATGCGCGGCGTCGATGGCATCAAGGGCGTACTGGAGAGCGGCTACTCCGATAAGCCGATGACGCGCATGGAGGTGAAACTTCTGGCGGCCGTGTGCGGGGAAGCTCGCGCGCAGTCTCTGCCTTGCGTGGTGCACACCAGCAATCCGAAGGATATTGAAGACGCAATGGAAGCCGGCGCGGATGGAGTGGAGCATGGCAGTGTCTGGGATCCGATTCCTGATGCTCTGCTGCGGCGCATGGCGGAAAAGAATCTTTACTACGACCCGACGATCTCAGTCTTCGAAGGCGTGCGCATGCTGCGCGACGGGGACTTCAAATCGCTTGACGATAGCTTGCTGCAGCAGGCGGTGCCGCTTGACTTGTTGCAATCGACGAAGCGGGTTTTTTCAAGCGCAGAGTCGCGGAAGGGCTTCGCGCCTTACCCGGTGAACGTGCCCGGGGCCATGGAGAACTTGAAGAGGGTCTTTGCGGCGGGAATTCCTGTGGTGACTGGAACGGATGCGGGTAATCCAATGGTCTTCCACGGGCCGACGGTGCAGATGGAGGCGGAGTTATGGGTGAAGGCGGGCGTGCCAGCCAAGGACGCCTTGATCGCGGCCACCCGGACGGCATCGCGTTTGTTGGGCCAAGGCCATCGCATCGGCACGATCGAGGTGGGCAAGCAGGCGAACTTGCTGGTGGTGGATGGCAATCCGTTGGAGGATGTGTCGGCACTGCGCAGGGTGTCGATGGTGATGCTGCGCGGCGAGCGCGTGGGAAGGGTGAGTTTATTGGAGGACGAAGAATAATGTCTCGATTCTGGGCCAATGGAAATTTCGCAAAGATCGCCGCTGCGAGCGTGGTGATTGGAGAGACCTTGGCAGACGACGCGCCGGTTTACGCCGGACAAACGGTGCTGGACATTGGTTGCGGCAGCGGCAATACGGCGATGTCCGCAGCGCGGCGCCGGGCGAAGGCGATCGGCGTGGAGCCCGTAGCGGAGTTGCTGGACGAAGCACGGAAACGCACGGAATGCGAGGGGCTGGAAGCGGATTACCGCTTGGGCGACGCGACGGCGATGCCCTTGGAAAGCGGGAGCGTCGACTTGGCATTGAGCAGCTTTGGGATGATCTTCTGCGATCAACCCGAGGCGGCAGTGGCTGAGGTGGCGCGCGTTTTGCGACCGGGAGGCCAACTGGTCTTTACGTCCTGGAAGCATGGCGGGCTGAACGACCGCCTTTTTGCGCTTTGCGAGGAGCGCGGCGGGCCAATGCCCTCCATTGCGACGGCGCGCGCTTGGGGCAGGGAGGAGCAAGCCTTGCGCTGGCTTACGCCGCACTTCGACAATGTGCGTTTTGAGGACCGCGTCTTCCGCGCGCGGGCCTTGGACCTGGCACAGTGGTTGCAGGGCATGAAGAAGTTCCTTGCGCCCGTGCGGAAGGCCTTCGAAGGCTTAGACGATAGGGCTGCGGCGGACTTCGAAATGGAATTGCTCCAGCTAGGGGCACAGTTTAACGATGCACCGGATGGGACCTTCTACTCGCGGGCGGAGTATCTGACGATCTATTGCAGCAAGCGCATGGCCGCGTAGAACTGCAGGCCGAAGCAGAGAAAAACGAAAGCGATTGCGCCCAGGCCGGCGATGTTCCAGGCACGGTTCAAACTAGGGCGCGTGAGATTCATTTTCCCGATGACGTAAACGAAGAGAAACCCGCCGGCCAGGCCGCCCAGATGCGCCCAATTGTCGGTATGACCGATAAAAGCCGTCAAGAGAATCGCGATGATGGCGGAATTCAAGTAAGCGCTGCGCATGTAGCGGCCCATGAGGCCGCCCTGCACCGTGGCGTATGCGATCAGCGCGCCTAGAAGCCCGAAGATGCCCGCGGAAGCGCCTACGCTAGGCGCCTGTGGAGAAAAGATTGTACTGGCGAGGAAGCCTGTCATCGTGCTGAAGACGTAGGCGCAGAGGTAGCGAGCGCTGCCCAGGGCGTCGTCTACCTGCGCACCGAGTTGAAAGAGTCCCCAGGAGTTAAAAAGGATGTGCATCAACGAGGCATGCAGGAAGCCGGCGGTGAGCAATCGCCACCATTCGCCGTGATAGATCAGCGGCGCGTACTTGGATCCGAAAATGGCAAGCGTGATGCCGTTGGGATCGAAAAGGCTAGGGTTGGTGGTGTTCTGCTGGTCGTAAAGAATCGTAGCCAGGTAGAAGAGGAAATTCGCTCCCAGAATGTACTGGGTCATCTGCCCTTCGGCGGGCATCAGGTCGCTGAGCGCGCGACTGTTCAGGATTGGGCCGGCGGCCTTAGGGGCCAGTTCGAAATCGCAGTAGGGGCAAACGCGATCCGCTCGGCTGATAAATGCCCTGCAGTTCGGGCAGATCGGGCGGGACTCCACCTTTTGATTGTAGAGTGAGGAGTGGATGCATAGACCCGTTTCGCGGCAAGAAATCGCAGCAATCATTGTGGAACGCTTGCGTGAGGCGGCGGAAGCGGCACGGGCGGAGTTTGCGTTGGGACGTACCGTGAAAAGCTTCGTCGTCGACGATTTGCTGCCGGCGGACTTGGCGCAGGCGATTAGCGCAGCCTTTCCACCGGTCGAAAAGATGCAGTTGAAGCATCATTTGGGGGAACTGAAATACATCGGCGTGCAAATGGACCAATACGATCCTCTGCTGGAGGAGTGTATCTTCGCGTTTCAGGCGCCCGAGGTGGTGGAGGCAGTCAGTGCTGTCACCGGTATCGAAGGCTTGCTGCCCGACGAGCACCTTTACGCCGGCGGCATCAGCGCCATGGTGCAGGGCCATTTTCTGAACCCGCATCTCGACAATTCGCACGACGCCAAGCGCGAGCGCTACCGCGCCCTCAACCTGCTCTACTACGTCTCCCCCGGTTGGCGTCTCGATTACGGCGGCAATCTCGAACTCTGGGACGACGGCCCTAAAGGCGCCCCGCGGCCCATTGAAAGCCGCTTCAACCGTTTGGCGGTGATGCAGACGGACAAGACGAGCTGGCATAGCGTTAGCCCCGTCAAGCACGACGGCACGCGCCGCTGCGTGTCGAACTACTTTTTCACGCTCCAGCCCGTCGACGGGCAGCATGAGTATCATGTGACCAGTTTTCGCGGGCGCCCGGAGCAGCGCTTCAAAGATTGGCTGATGCAGGGCGACAATGCGCTGCGGCAAACGGTGAAGGAAGTAGTGGGGGAACGCCTCTTTCAGAACAAACATGTTTACAAGAAAGAAGGCTCCGGCACACAGCAAAATGAGCGCTGATCGTGTAAATTAGGGTTTTCATGTCTTTTCCTGTGGCACTAGCGGAATCGATCGTCGAAGCGGGCAAGCAGATGTACCAAAAGGGCTGGGTGGCAGCCAATGATGGGAACATCAGCGTTCGCTTGGATGCCGAACGCATGCTTTGCACGCCGACTGGCGTGAGCAAAGGCAAGATGCACGTCGACGACATGATCATTGCGGATCTGGATGGCAAGAAGCTCGAAGGCAAGCGCAACTGCACCACGGAAATCATGATGCATGCGACGGTCTACAAGATGAGGCCCGAGGTGAACGCCGTTGTGCATGCGCATCCGCCGATTTCGACTGGCTTTGCCGTAGCGGGAAGGCCTCTCAATCTCGCTATTCTGCCGGAGGCGGTGGTGACCTTGGGCACGGTGCCGCTCGCGGGCTATGGCCTGCCAGGCACGCCGGAATTAAGCGCCCAACTGGAGCCCTTCATTCCCAATCACGATGCCCTCTTGATGGCCAATCACGGCGTGGTGGCCTACGCCGATTGTCTCGAGAAGGCCTTTTTCCGTTTGGAGACTGTCGAACACCTGGCGCGTATTGCGCTGGTCGCCGAAATACTCGGCGGACCTCGCCTACTTTCAAAACGCGATGTGGGCCGCTTGATGGAAGCGCGTGAGCGCTATGGCATTCGTTTCGCACCGGGCGCCGAACCCGAGCCGCCGCTGGCCCTGGAAGACGTCCTGCCGCGCCAACGTGATGAGCGCATCGAGATCGGCAAGCTGGAACTCGTCGCGATGTTGGAAGACCTGTTAAAGGCCAAAGGCCTCGTCTAAGTTCCTTTTAGGCCTTGCGCAGCGGTCGCTCCCGCAAAAAGACCACCATCAATCCGATCATCCCCAGCAGCTTGACAACCTCCAGCGAGGAATAGGTCGTGTGGAGTGCTCCCACGCGCTTGCGTAGCGCGAGTTCCGCATCCGAAGGCAGGAAGTCCAAACCGCGCCCGTAGCCAATGATTCCCGGCGTGATGACAAACTGCAGGATGCAGACGATGAGAATCAACGCGAAGCTCGTGCCCAGTATCGCCTTGCCTTCCTTCGTTGCAAACAGCAGCAGTCCAAAGGTCAGCACGGAGAAGCCAACTTGTGCGAAGCCCCAGTAGTTGAAGAGCGCGCGATTTACTTCGGCCGCCTCATGGCGGAAGAGCATGCGCATGCGATCTGGGCCTATTGCCTTGATATAGCTAGCGAGCTCCGGCTGCGGGTTCGCGAGGACCTCACTCACCATGCGGAAATTCATCACGGCGACGAAGGTCATAAAAAGGCTGGCGCCAAGCCAGAGTCCGAGAAGGATGCAAACAAAACGGCGGGCATTCATAGAATAGGCAGGAAACTTTCATAATATCGAGGGTATGGATAGCGTTACGCGCAGGATGTGGTTTCAGACGGCGGTTGCTTCATCACTGATGGCCGCCGAGGCCGTGAAGATGCCGCGCAAGATTCGCGTGGGCGTGGTGGGTACTGAGGGGCATCTGGCCGAGATTCTGCGGCCGCTTGCGGTGCTGCCCGACGTCGAAGTGGTGGCGTACGCGGACTTGCTCGAGAGCGGGCGCGCGTCGTTGGCCAAGCAGAAGCCGCTGGCGAACGCGAAGGGCTATAGCGATCCCAGGCGCATGATGGACGCCGAGAAGCTGGATGTCGTCGGCGTGGTGAACGACGATGGTGCGCGGGCGGGCGTGGTGATCGATGTTTTGTCGCGGGGCATTCACTGCGTGGCGGAGAAGCCGCTGGCCATTGAACGCGGCGATTTGCAGAAAATCAAGAAGCTGGCCAGCGGCGGCAAGGCGAAACTGGCGATGTTGACGCCGCTGCGTTATGCGCCACCGTTTCTCGCCTTGCGCGAGGTGGTGGCGAGTGGGGAAATCGGCGACGTTCTCTTGATGGGCGGGCAGAAGTCGTATAAGCGAGGCGCATCGAGCGCGTGGAAGAACAAGAAGGAGACCTACGGCAGCACGATGCTGTGGATCGGGCCGCATTTGGTGGATCTGTTCTGGTTCGCCGGCCGGCAGAAAATGACCGAGGCGTTTTGCTGGCAGGCGAATGTGAAGGACCCGTCGATTGGGATTCGCGAGAACGTTGTGGGCGCGGTGTTTCGTTTGGCGAATGGTGGGGTGGCGGAGATGCGCATGGATTACTTGCGGCCGGATTCGGCCCCGACGCATGAAGACGACAGGCTCCGCGTGGCGGGGACGAAGGGAATTGTTGAGTACACAGCGGCGACGGGGGTTACCGTGATGACCGAAGGCGCGCCGCCGCGCAAGGTGGAGAAACTGCCGGCCGCGCGGCATCTCTTTGCCGAGTTCCTGGACCATGTCTACAACGGCAAGCCTTCGGTGCAGCCGTTGGAGGAGATTCTGCACGTGAGCGACGCGATCCAAGCCGCGGAGGATAGCTCGCGCAGCGGCAAGCCTGTGCGGGTTTGAAGTGTTAACTTGAAAGTACGGAGGGATGGCCGAGCGGTTTATGGCAGCGGTCTTGAAAACCGCCGTAGTCGAAAGGCTACCGTGAGTTCGAATCTCACTCCCTCCGCCA
>VFQP010001674.1_pt1 | contig 28155 bp, 22 predicted proteins | sample 3512351 | NCBI WGS metagenome assembly VFQP01 (sample SAMN10412372, study PRJNA504923) | tailings metagenome | isolation source: Relicate 1 Philex TSF1 revegetated site | place: Philippines: Tuba, Benguet | collected 2017-08-29
ACGCCGCGTCGACAGCAAGGTCAAGCGCGGCGGCGTCAAGAAGCTCCGCCAGTCCCGCCCGTCATTCGACTAGACCATGATCGCTTCGGGCCCTACCAGCGCGAAGCGTGAACCATCGGTCTTAAGAGACTAGAGTTTAGAATGCCCCGTTTCGCCGCTAATCTCAGCCTCCTATTCACCGACTTGCCTTTCCTCGACCGCTTTGCGGCCGCAGCCCGCGCGGGCTTCAAAGGCGTCGAGTTCATGTTTCCGTACGCGACGCCGGCGGAAGACATCCGCGCGCGCCTCGACGAAAACGGGCTCTCGCTCGTGCTGTTCAATCTGCCGCCGGGGCACTGGGATAAGGGCGAGCGCGGTTACGCAGCGCTCCCCGGCCGCGAGGATGACTTCGCTTCGGCCGTCGATCTTGCGCTTACCTACGCGGAAACGCTGAACTGTCCGCGCCTGCACTGCATGGCAGGGCTCGCGACGCACGGCGCCACGCGTAAGGCCTACGTGGCGAACCTCCGGCTCGCCGCGGACTGGGCCGCGCCGCTCGGCATCGACATCCTGATCGAACCGATCAATACGCGCGATATGCCGGACTACTATCTCACGCGTACGGCGGACGCTCGCGATGTCATCACGGAAGTTGGCGCGCCGAACCTCGGATTGCAGTTCGATATCTATCACCGCCACGTCATGGAGGGTGGCGTTGAAGCCGCCATCGCCGAGTTCGCACCCTTCACGCGCCACTACCAGTGCGCCGACCCGCCGGATCGCGGCGAGCCCAGTACGCGTGAGATCGATTATGCGCAGCTATTCCGCGCTATTGACGCGACGGGTTATACTGGCTGGATCGGCTGCGAATACAAGCCGCGAGCGGGAACCGAAGCGGGTCTCGCATGGCCCGATGCCTGCGGTGTCACCCTCGGCGGCGGTTCCTAGTCCGCGATGCCGCTCGCAACTCTTTCCCTCGGCAAGATCAGCCTTATTGGATGCCTCTATGCTCGTTGATGCCAACTACCGCTATATCGCTGCCGCTCAGGAAGCCAACGCCCGCATCGCTCAACGCCAGCAATCACTCGGGCTCTTTGTCACGATTGTGCTGTCGCTCGTTGCGGCGATGGTGGCGTTGGACGAGCGACCAACCACCCATTCGATTGGGGCGGGCTGGCTCGTTCTCGGCATCCCGCTGGCTTCGATGTGCTTGTTGTTCCTGAACTTCAAATCCGAGGCGGCGCTGAGCAACCTTCGGAGCTTTCTTTCGGAGCTTGAAAGGCTCGGCGAGGCGCATCTTCGTCTTCCGAGTTACAACACCCACTCGAAGTGGTCGATCAGCGCGAATAAAGCACGACGCTTCCACGACTACGCATCGGCAACACTGGTTGCCGGCGGCCACGCCATCGCCATTTCGGTCGCCCTGTATTCCGCAGCGGGCAATGCATCGACACAAGCCCTGTGCGTCGCCTCGGCAGTCCTGGGCGTTGTCATCACCGGCGCACTTTTGATGGTGCCGCGATGGCACTATCAGCCGACAGAGTGAAGGCGCACGAATTCGCCGGGCTGGGCCTCGTGATCGCTAGGCCAGAGAGACGGCGCCGGTCTCGACCAGCGCTTTCAGCATTACGGCGGCGCCGCACTGCTTGGAAACCGCGTTCGCATCCCACACGTTGTCGGCGACGAATTTGCCCTTCGTGTACTGGTTCGAGAAACTCCACAGGTACGGCGTGTTGATCTTGTAGAGCAGGCGGCTGCGCCAGCCGTTGTAGGCTTCCCAGCGGTAGAGCATGTTGGCGAGCGCCCAGTCGGGTTTCTCGTCGAGCTTGTCGTAGCGGAGCGCGTCGCATGCACTCGACACCCAGTCTGACGGCGGCAGCCAGGGATTGGGACGTCCGGCGGGAACCTGCTTGGTCTTCGCCTTGAGCGAGTCGCCATTGTGCAGGTGCGATGTCAGGTCGAAGCTGCATTCCATGCCGTGAATGATCGCCGTGAAGTACCACGGCACGCATGTTTCTTCGGCCACCGCCTCGTAGGATTTGCGCCGCGTCGGATCGGTAATTTTGGAGACGTACCACATCACCTCGGAGCGCTTCTCCGGCTTGATCTCGCACGTCGAGAACAGCTTTTTGTAATCGTCGGCGATGTCCTCGAACTTGGGCGCCGTGATCGCCGCGGCCGACGGACCTTCGGGAAGGTCGCGCGGAACGCGCTCTGCGTTACGGCTCGTGCGCAAAAGCTCGGATGCGCGGTCGATCAGGCTATCCACGTCGGCCGATGTCACACCGCGTGCGTCCGAGGCGGACGCGGTGACACCATCCATGAAATCGACGATCGCGGGCTGGATTTCGGAAAAGTCTTCCGATGCCGATGAAGGTGCAAGTCCCATGCGCGGGACAGACAACCCGAGCCGCTGTGCTTCCTCGGACAAGTTCGTCAGCGCTGACCACGTGCCGCGCCCCTCTTGCGCGAACGCTGACGAGAGATCGAAGCGGGCGGTGAAAGGAAGCGCCAACGCGGCAGCGATCCCTGTCCCAAGCTGCCGGCGGTCCAGTGTGACCCGTGTCATGCTCTTGTCCTCGTCTCTCGCAACAAAACTAGATCCTCGTTGAGCGTCAGCTCGATGGAACCTCGAGGCCCACGGCGCGCTGGGAAGCGGCCACCTGCTCGCAGTCCGCGGGAATGATCCCGCCGAGTTCGGCGCTCGCGAGTTCGAAGCAACCCTCCACGAACGCGTTCGCCGCGTTCGAGAGCGTGGAGCTCTGGTTGAGGCCCACCGTCATCGCGCGGTAGGTGATGCGCCCGAGCTTGTAACGCCCGATGCCTTTCACCGTTACGCCGCGATGCGTCCCGCCTTCGGAAATGAGATAGGCGAACTTGTTCAGGATGCCGCTGTTGAAATGAACGCAGCCGTTGTCCTGATAGGCCGTCGATCCGCACTGCTTGTCGTCGGGCGTCAACACGTCCGAGTAGTGGTCGGGCTGGCCGCGGTTCGCGAGCGAAAAGCGCGCGGTTCGATCGAACATGGAGCGGTTGTTTGCGTCCTTGAGGTTTGGATCGGCCAGGCTGCGCAGCGGCGATGTGATGGAGAAGCCGGGTGAGGCCTCGCCGATCAGCCAGTTGCCGCCGTCACCCTTGGCGTCGAACTCGATCAGCGCGCCGAAGATGTCCGCGAGCGACTCGTTCACCGCGCCAGGCTCATTGAGATAGAGCAGGTTCTTCTCGTGCGCGATGATGCCGTGTGTCATCTCGTGGGCGACGATGTCGAGGGCGTCCGCATAGCCCGGCCCATAGACCATCACGTTCGCTTTCGGACAGTCGTATGATTTATTCGTGCACCAGTAGGCGTTCTGGGTCCGGCCATGACGCACGTACGCTTCGAGCGGAGAGCCCCCTTGGCCGGCATTGTCGTCGAAGCCGTCACGTCCGAAGGTCAGGAAGAAATAGTCGCGCACGATCCCGGCATTGCGGAAAGCGGTGAGGGCTTCCGGCGCAAGCTTATCGGCGCGGGTGCGCTTCTCTTCGTCGATGCCCATCGTCCCGGGAAACGCAGTCATCTGCCCAAGATCGAAGATGCGCCGCAGCATCCCTGAAGGCTGATCGCGATAGTAATAGAATGCCTCTCCGGTATTGGCGTCGACGAAGATCCGGAAATTGTCGATCGTCACCATCCACGCGAGGCGCGTTTCGCCGCCCTTCGCTTTGCCGACGAGCGCCGGATCGAACACGAGCAGATCCGGCTTCTTCACCTCCGCCTTTTCTGGGTTCGGTGCCAGCGGGAATGCCCGCGAGGCGTCCGGCGCGTTGCGCAGCACTTCGGCGAGCCTGGCGCGGGCCGCCGCGATAGCTTCGCCTTCGACGATCTTTGGCTTGGTGTCTTCGAGCGCGACGTTCGAGATCGTGCCGCTGAACTTGGTGACGCCGAGCGAGGTGTCCACGTTCAGCTTCGCGGTCGATCCGAAGACGGGCACGCCGTCCACGCGCTGCTCGACCTCCGCGACGTAGCGGTTCGGGAAGTCGGGGTCCTTGCGCCGCCCGACGTACTCGGGCTTTGCGCTCTTGTTCTTCTTCGGGAAGAGCGAGCTCAAACCGCCCGTGCCGAAATAGGCTTCCACGGCGCGTTTGGTTTCTTCCTCGGTCTGCTCGCGCGGCGCTTCTGCTGCACCGATGGAAGGGGAACCTGCGCCGGGCTGCGGCGACAATCCCATCACCGTGTTCGGCAGTCCCGTCGCTGGATTGATGGTGACACGGAGGTTGGGATGCGTCTTGCGCAATTCGTCGACCGCGCGCTCGACTTCGGCCTTGGTTTCCTGAGCCTCCGCGCTAACGGGCGTCTTGGCTGCGGAAGGAGCTGCCCCCGGTGAGGTCGTGACGAGAGGGGTTGCAGCCTCTCCACCCGACGGTGCGGCCGGCGTGGCCGCGTTCTCTGCAACCGTCACCCCCGTGCTGATCAGGCGACGGCATTTGGTGATCGGTTCCGGTTGTGATTCCGCTACCGCGTAGATCTCGGGCGGCGTCGCCAAGCCCGCCGCGGCGACCGCGGTCGTGAACGGCGTGGCGGCGTCGGACCACAGGAACTCCATCGTGGCGAGGTCGGTACGCGCGTCGCCGCCGAACCGGCGCGCGTCCTTCGGCGACAAAGCACCATGCCCGCTGCCGTTGAGGTCGATCTGCGGCCAGAAGCACTCGTTGTCGTCGATCACGCCGTCGCCATTGAGATCCTCGGTGAAGGCCGTGTTCGCCGTGGCCGCGCTCGACAGCGTGGCGACTTGCCGTGAAAACGCGGCGAGATCACTCGGCCCGACGACGCCGTCGCCATCGAAGTCCGCGAGCAGGCGAATGGACTGCGGCGCGACCTGCGCCACTGCGTCGAGCGCGTCGATCATGGGTGCGCGCGTCACGCCGGCAGGTGCTGCCGTGGCGCTCGCTTCGAGCACCTTGGCGATCTCGGCAGGTTTTTTGTCGGGCGCAAGTTCAAACAGGATCGCCGCCAGCGCCGCCACGTGCGGTGCGGCCTGCGATGTGCCGCTGCAGACGCCGAACGGCAGCTTGTCGGCGGCCAGCGTGCTCATGATGTCGACGCCCGGCGCCGCCACGTGGCCGCCCAGGTTTGAGAATTCCGCGCGCGTTCCGTCGCGATCCACGGCTTCGACGACGAGGATGTTCGGCGGGCTTTGGCCCGTCGCCGAGTCCTGCGTGCCGGCCCAGGCGAACGGCGAGGCCCACTTGGCTTCGATCGGCGTCGCGCGGTCTTCGGAATCGTTACCGGCGGCCACGACGAACAGCACGTGGTCCTGCACGCGGCTCGCCATGAGCCGGATCAGGTTCGCCTGATGCATGATGTGCAGCGCGAGGCCGGGAACGTCTTCCGGATTATCGTCGCCGAGCAGATTGGCGGCGACGAAATTGTAGCCGAGGCTGATGTTGATGACGCGCAAGCCGTCCGGCGTCATGAGGTTTGCGTAAACATAGTCGAGGGTCTTCGCGAGCACGTCGTCGAACAAGAGCGCGTGAACCTGCCAGCCTTCGTCCACGCCGACATGTCCCGAATCTCCGACGATCGTGTCGTCGACCGCGATCGCATCCATGCGCGCATCGGGCACGATGCCGTCGATGCCTGGCTGATCGCTGCCGCGCGCGCCGATAATACCGGCGACGTGCATGCCGTGGTGCGTACCGCAGCCCGCCGAGTGATAGACGAGCGGCTTGACGTTCTCCATCGAAGCGAACGGCACGGCGGGATTGGTGGCGAAACCGCCGTCGATGATGCCGATCTTTGGCCGCACTGCGCCCGGATGCGCCTTGCGATAATTGTCGAGGATGGTCCACACGGGCGGCATACGAATGGCCTTGAGGCCCCAGTTGCCGTCCTCTCCGTCGCCCGCGTTCCACCGCCAGCTGAACACGTCGCTTCCGACCGTGATCGTCGCGCCCTTGCTCTTAGGCAGATGCTTGGCTTCCATCGTCGAATTCACGAAAGCGCCGTCGACGATCCTCTCTTCGCGCAACTCCCTGATCAGCGGCGGTTCAAGCACGTTCTGCAGTTGTGCTTTGCTGTCCTGGACCGCTGCTCCCGGTGCCGATTGCACGGGCATCGGCGCGCCATCGACCTCGACGGTGATCACGCCGAGGGGTGCAATCATTTTGGTGATCTTGAGGTTGTATTTTTTGAGTAGCGCCTCGATGTCCCTGTCGGTCGCATTCGGGCTGAGCTGGATCACGTAGCTGTTCGGCTTCGCGACGGGCACCTTGCGGTCGCCGGTCGGTTCGGGCCGGCCGGACGGAGTGCGTGATCGCTTCGGAAACATCGTGCGGAACAGGGAGGGATGACGCGTGGAGCCTGCCTCTGCACCAGCTTGCGCGAAGGCCCCCTTGGGCACATTCGATTCAGCCTCGCCGCGGCCGACGAACGAAGAGAACAGCGATGAGAAGCTCTCTCCCCAGGTCATGTCGGAACGCTTGGGCTTCGGGTCGCTCTCCTTCTTGGAGGCGTCGGGCTCCACGTAGATGAAGTCGTCCTTTTTCTGGCCCGGGGGCGCCGGCTTCGGCGCTTGCTTTTTGGGTGCGAACTTTTCCTCGAGCGTGCGCTGAAGCTTGTCGTATTGCGACGGCGGCAGCTGCGCGTGCGCAGTCGAGTTGAGAGGGACGAAAAGCGCCATGAGCATCGCCATGGCAGAAGCTGGCGTATGTCTCGGCATCGTTGGGCTCCTAACTCAAATCCATAAAATCAAATGCAGTCGGTGATCACGGGCCGGTCGCCCAGTTCCACCAGGAATTCCAGTTGTCCTTCGTTGACTGCCACCAGCCCTTTTCTTGAGGGGCAGGTGCCGGAGAAGGCTGAGGCGAAGGCGGCGGTGTCGGCGCCGGAGCAGGCTCTGGCTTGGGTTGCGGTGCCGGCTCAGGCGTCGGCGTTGGAGCCGGTGTCGGTGCCGGTTCGGGAATCGGAGCAGGCGTCGGTGCGGGTTCCGGCGCTGGCGCGGGTTCAGGAGCCGGCTCCGGAGCAGGTGAAGGTTCGGGCTGCGGCTGAGGCGCAGGCGCTGGCGTGGGTGCCGGAGCCGGAGGCGGTGTTGGTGTTGGTGTGGGCGTCGGTGATGGTGTCGGAGTCGGTTGCGGCTCGGGCGTCGGCGGCGGTTGAGGCGCACCGATTTCGAGCCCGGCGTCGACCACGAGATTGCCGTTGGCATCGATTCCGGACTCGAGCCCTTTTGCGCGACGCAAGGCGGCGATCAGAGATGGGAATGTCGGCACATAGACCTGAAGCGTCTTGTCGCCCACCTTGATGCGCTGGCGCACCTGCAAATGGAGATGCAGGCTGGTGCCGATCTTGCCGCCCATGTAGCGCGAGACCTTGCCGAGCACCTGCCCTTGCTTGACCTTCGATCCGGTCTTCACCGTGATCGATTTCGGATGCATGTGAAGATAGTAGTAGTCCGTCCCGTCGTTGGCCTTGAGCTGCACGGTGGTGTTCGAGGTCACGCTGACGATCGTGCCGTCTTCGGCCGCGACCGCTTCCCAGTAGTTGTCCTTCCAGGAGGGCGGCCGAATATCCTGGCCCTGGTGACCGGCCCCGCCGGGGCACAGCGGCATCTCCCAGCCGCGGACTTCGCAGTAGTTGTCGCGCTGCTTCATGGGGTCGAAGTTGCGCGGATCGTTCTCGCTGCCGCCGGCAGCTCCCTTGCCGTTCCAGCCGCCGCCGCCATAACCCCAGATTTGCGAGTTCATGTGCGGGAACTGGCCCGCTTCGAGCTTGAGCGGAAAAATCATGTTCGGCAGATAGACAAACCGGTCAGCGCGTCCGCGCCCCTTGTCACGGTCGTAAAGCTCGCCGGGTGGAAAGTACGCGAAGCCGGCCTTCGCGGGATCGCCCGTCGAACCGCCGCCGGTCACGGGCGGCTCTGCTGGCTTGGGGGGCGTTGCCGGTCCTTCGCCCGTCGAGGGATTGGTGGGCGGCGTGGTCGGCGTGCCTTCCGGCGGAAGGAGGCTGCAACGCGCAAGCTGTATAAGACTGCCGTCCGCCTTCCGCTCGAAGCAGCCGCGATCCGGGCCTGGGGGAGCGAAGCCGGGGCGCGCGGCTAGGCCGGGCCCGGCGAGGCTGTGCACAAGAGCGTAGGTTGCGAGATCCCGGCCGAAGAGCGACGGCGTGCTTCTAGCTGCTGCCGCCGAATGATCCTGTGCCGGCACTTGCGCCGGATGCACGAAAAGGATGCTTGCGGCCAAGGGAACGGCGCACAACGCGACTCCACGAGCTACCCTCACGCCACGTCCCCCGTACTCGTTGCAATCTTAGTGTGCACTTGGATCTGACCGAATAGTGCCGAAAGTGTGATACCCGCTCGACGCGTGCACCGATTTCGAAATCCCCCTAAGGGGTTGCGTCGGTGGGCGCTTCGGTAGGCAACAAAGACTCGAGCATTTGCCGCGCCTCCGGTGACAGACGATCCGGCGGCAAGTCCGCCGCCAGCACGCGGCGGATCGCGGCTTGAACATTTGCGGGCGGCGGTTCCGGCGATGCCGCAAGAGCTTGCGGGCCGCCAAGGCCCGGCGCAGCCGAGAAGAGCCCGCCCCAATCGATGCCGATCGACGGCTTCGCCCAATCACCCGAGATGCGGATGGGGATCGGGAAAGCCGTGGGCGGCGGGATGGCCTTGACGCGGATTTCCTGGTTGAGCCGTTTGCTAGGCACGTTCACGGTGCCAGCGGAATTGATCTCGACTTCGGAGCCGCCCATTTCGAGTCCGGGCTGGCTCCGCATGATGCCCTTCTTGATGTCGTACTGAGCATCCAGCCGCTCGAAGCCGGTCTTCATGGCAAGATCGAACTTCCAGCTTCTCCACCATTCGAAGATCATGCGCCGAACGTCGAATCCGCGCAGCGCGCCTTGCGCCATGCGGAAGTGCGCCTTGCCGTCGAGTGTGGAGGTGAGCTGCGCCTGGTTCTGACCAGCCGCGGTCGCCGAGATCTGGACGTTCGACTTGCCGGAGAGCAGCGGCTTGCCTGTCAGCTCCGTAACGACTGGTTCAGCGGCAACGTCGGTAAGCGTTAGCGCGACGGCCGCGCGAGGGGGAGATGCCTTGCTGTCGACGTTGATGGTGCCGACGGCCTTTCCGTCCGCAACCGTCAGCTCTTCGATGTTGGCGTCGAGCACACCGTCCGTCACGGCGGCCTTGATGCGCCCCTGCTTGAGATCCAGCGCGCCGTAGGTGATCGTCGTCGCGTTGAGGATGACGTCGAGGTCGAACGATCTGAGCGCCTTGAGGTTGAACGGCTGCTCGCTCCATCCCGAGCCGGCTGTGGCCGCAGGAGCAGCGCTCGGTTCGGCCTGCGGCGCGGCCGCCGGGCCTTTCTCGAGCGTGTCGAGATCCCTCAGCAGTTGATCCCAGCTCGGTGTGATCAGCGGCTCGAAATCATCCTGGGGCGAGGGCGCGAGAGCTGTGCGCTGGGTCGGCCCGGCAAGCCGCGCGAGATCGATGCGCTCGCTAGAGATCGTACCCGCGAACTTTGGCCGGTCGCCGCCGAGATCGAGCTTGCCGTCGACACGGCCGCTCGTCGTGTTGACCATCACATCCGTTTCCGTGAACGTGACGTCTTGTGTCGTCGCGGCGATCTTGCCTTCAAGCGAGCTTTTGAGCGGTTCCCCCGAAGGTGCCACATCAGACCCGAGCCAGTACGCGAGATCCCAAAGCGACGGCGACGAAGCCGTGACGTCGCCTTCGAATTCGGCGAGCGCAGAGAACAGCGCATCCCCCTCGATCAACGCCTTCAGCGGCCGGGCGTCCATGCTTGCCGTGATCCGCGACGAAGTTCCAGCCAGCACGGCGTCGAAATCCGAAAGCGCAACATCGAAGGTCACTGTCTCGCCGCCGGCCGATAGATTTCCCTTGGAGGCCATCGAGCCTGCGATCGGATCCAGCGTGTGCACCGAGTTGATCTCGCTCGCAGCGCGCGCGGCACCGGTCTTTGCACTTTGGAACGTGAGGGAGCCGTCCGTGACGGTGGTCACAGGAGGAGGGCTGAATGCCGCTGGTGCCGCGACGGGGGCTTCGGCGGGTGCGGCTCCCGCGGCCGGAGGGGGTACTTGCGTGCCGAACACCCAGTTCCGCGCGCCGGTCGCATCTTCCTCCAGCGCAATCTCGGGCTTCACGAGATCGAGGCTGTCCATGCGTACGCGGCCCTTGAGCAGCGGCAAGAGATCCATGCGCGCCTTTACGGTCTCGACGCGGAGAACGTCGCGCACGGGCATACCCGCAGGATTGGAAACCGCCACCTGACCGAGCTCGACGTCGAGCTTCGGCCTGAGGCGCACCCGCATGTCGCCGATCGTGACCGTTCGCCCGATCGATTGGCCGACGCTTTTCGCGATTTGATCTTTGATGATGCCGGTCGGGGGGAAGGCGATCAGCAACGCGATCGAGACCAGCGTTCCGATCAGGATCAGCCGGAACGCCCTCCAGGCCTTGCTGCCCTTGGCGCGCGCGCCCTGCGCCGCAAGCGTTCCAGGATCAGATGCCATCCGGGCCTCCACGCAACACGTTTGCCCACGATCAAAGCCGAAACGGCCGATCCGCGTGTGCGGGCGGCGCTTCGGTGTCTCGTGGCGCTCCCCCCGGGGAGCGTGGCATGCATGCGGAATACTATTTGGCGCGGCGCCGTTCAACGCCCGGTGCGTATTGTCCGCGCTTGTGCGGAGGGGCGTTGCCCGAGAGCGACTCTCTGCAGGCAGTTCTTGATTGCGACGGTAGGCACCGGATAGATTTCGGCCTCAATGCGTAGGTCTAATGACCTGGCGCCGCTCCGGCGCACCGTAAACTAGTCATGCAAATCAAGGGTGTGGCGAATGTCGCGTGAAGATGAGTGCTCTCGCATCGCCCGGGTGCGCATTGCAGCCCTGGCCGCGTTTGCGGCCGCAGCGTCGCCCCTTTGTGCCGCCGACAATCTGATTGCAGTCCAATGGACTGATCCCGAAATCAAAAGCTTCGTCAGCGCGGCTGCCGCAAATCCTCCGCGTTCGCTTGGTCCCCAGGCTGATGATCAGCTCGGCAAGCTGAAATTGCCCGTGCTGGCTTTCGAGGCGACGCCCGGTGTGGCGGAGAACACGTTCCGCCTCGGGCCGCGTCCGGCAACTGAGCGCGATGTCGTCATGGATGAGGAAAACCCCGTCTGGTACCAGATCGTCGAACGCTATGGCGATGTGACGGTTTCGGTTTCCGCCGACCTCCGTGTCCAGCACGAGTTCAAGGCGGACAGTTTCCCCGTGTATCCGACGCAGCCGGCCGGCGCAGCGCCGCAGGCAGGCCCGGCGGTGTCCGTGTTCGATGATCGCAACGAGGGCGGCGAGGAGGGGCTTCTTGCGGAATATACGATCACCAGGTTCGGAGTGCCTTACACCGTGACCGTCGAATGCACGGACGAGGCAAAGGCCCAGTGCCGCGACACCACGCAGATCTCCAAGGACAGCGAAATGTTGAAGCTGATCCGCGCAACGCCGCCCGCGCCGTGAAGAACTAGACGGCGAGATTTCCGCTGACGGCGATGCGTCCGCCCTTCGGAGGTTCGGCCGACGCGAGATCCGGTCCGTGCGGCTCGCCGTGCGCCATCGCGCGGATCGCGCCGTCACGGGCGCCGGACACCATGTTCTGGCTCACCAGGCAAGCGCCCGCTTCCGGATCGGAGGAAATCAGGATTCCGACCCCTGATGAGCGGATGAGGTTGCCGGTGATCGCGATATCACGGAGATAGGCGCCCCAACCCGCGATGATGCCTGCCGTCGGCGCGCCCTCGATCACGTTGCCGGTGACCGACGCATCCGCTTCGACGCTAATGCCGACACCGCGCTTGTCCACCGGTTCCTGCTCGCGCCGGAACAGGTCGCGCACGAGGTTGCCCTGCACGACCGCAAGGCGCCCGCCCTCGTTGAAGTTCGTGACGGAGATGCCGCTGGCGGCCGCCTCGACGAGATTGTTGGCGATCAGCGCGCCTTCGAAGGCAAACTCAGCGTAAAGCGCCACCTCGCCGATCTTCCGGCAGGCGTTGCCGATCATCTGAATGTTGCTGGCCGCGTTGCCGCGAATTGCCGAATAGGCGCAGTCGGCAAACTGATTTCCCGACACCAGCACGCCGCCCGCCCGAAACACGTTGATGCCGTTGCCGTTCTGCCCGCTGCCGCCGCTCTTTGCTGCGATGCGTTCGATCCGGTTCGCGGAGACGATACTGCCGTCCTCGCCAGGCGTGCTGCGCCAGATCTGGATGCCGTTGTTCGCGCAGTCGGTGACCGCATTGTGCGAAACTGTGAGCCCGGTCGCATCCAGGCTCAGCAGGCCCGCCTGGGAGAAGTCATGCACCCAGCAGTCCGCTACCGAACCGGACGACCGCGAGAGCGAAATGCCGTTGAGCAGGCCGCGCCGCACTTCGAGATCGCAAAGAGAGAGACCTTCGCAATCATCGAGCTGGATCAGTCCCGTTGCGCGCGTGGCGTCGATGCCAAGGCCGTTGCCGTCCACGACTAGGCTTTCGAGGCGGATGCCCGCTGCACCCTTCGCCGTGAGGAATGTGCCGCCGCCTGAGAACTCGAGCACTGTCTGGCGCGAGGCACCGATCAGGCGGGTATTGGGCCGGAGCGTCAGCGCGCCAGTGCGGAAGGTGCCTGCTGCCAGCGTCAGCGGAATGCCCTTTTCGGCCGCCTGGTCGATGGCCGTCTGCAATTCGGATGTCTGATCCCGCGTCTCGTCGGGCAGAAGCCGTGCCGGCTTCTCACTCCCGTCGCGGGCCTGGTCGCGCGGTCCGGCAGCCACGGCGGCAGTTGCCAAACCGGTCGATACAAGTCCAGTCGAGAGAAGTGTGCGGCGGTCGAGATGCATGAGGACGCGGGCTCCGGCCCGCATCATGCCAGACCCGGGTTAACGGACCTTAACGTGCCGGCGCGAGGGCGGGGGCCTGCCGAGGCAGGTTCGGATGATTTCGAGCCCGCCGATGAGCGCGGTGCCCCAATCGAACCGCATCTCCTTGGGATCCGAGCGCGATTTGAGGAGCGCGGGTTGGATCACCTGCGGGATATGAAAGAAGCCGACGGCGTCGGGCTGCTCGATCTGGTCGGCGTAGAGGAGCGAGCGGTAAAGAATGGTATTGCAAAGATAAGCGCCTGCATCCTCGGAGACGATCGCCGGTACCTTGATAGCGGCCAGCCGTTCCTTGATGTCCTCTGCCGGCAGCTTGGCGTTGAGCGAAATGGGGCCGCCTTGCACGACGACGTCCGCTTTCGGGAAAGCGCCCGCCGCATCCTCAGCAACTTTGCAGGCGTTATGCGCAACCGTCTCGATCACATAGCATGTGGCATTCGGGGATACGCCAAAGTGCAAGACAAGCTTTGGCCGTTCGCGTTCGTAGAGGGTTTGCAACCTGGCGGGCGCGCGTTCCCACTCGGTCGGGAGAATACGAGCGACGACACGTTGGGCGCTGAAGCGTCGGGCGGCGAGATGCGCGAGCTTAGCCACGAACCGTTCGCTCGCGTTTTCGGTTACGCCAGGGAAAGGACCGAAGCCGGTCAGCAGAATGGTGTCTCGGCGCTGCATCACCTGTAAGCGGTAGCTATCTGAAAACGCGGCTGAAAGGTGTCGGTCTCTGCGACGACGTTGATCTGGTTTGGGATCGGAACTAACCTCCGCTCCGCTTTCAGCGGACGCTTGCGACACGTGGGAACGCGACGGCGATCCTTCAATGGCACGGTCTGCCGGGCATATGTGGGGAGGCGGCTTTGCACAAATTCGCTGTTTTGACTGTTTGCCTTTCGGTGGCAGTGATGATCGGCTCGTGCGGCGAAGCGCCGAAGCAAGGCAATGCACCCACTGCACCCGCTCCTCAAGCCGATCAGTCTCCGTCATCCGACAATCCGTCTGTTACAGACGCCGCACGGGAGGATTCGTTCCCCCCCGCAGGCGGCGCGGCACCTCCTGACAGCTCCGCCAAGACGGAGGGAAGCGCGCCGCCACGCAACTATGAGACCGAGCCGGCGCCGAAACCCAGGATGGCGGCGCCAAGACCTTCCGCTCCGCCTCCGGCGGCTGAGGCACCCGGAGCAGGAGCCCCGGATCCGGTGGGTGGCGGAGCCCCGCCTCCGGAGCCCGTTGGGGCGCCGCCTCCCACGGAAGAGCCGAAAAAGGCTCAAGGCGAATGGGACATCGTTCCGGTTTACTATGGAACTGACCGCGCGCAGAAACCTAACGAGCAGCGCCTCGACTACGGCAGTGAACGCGGCCGCCGGCTCGAGCTGGGCCGCGCACTCGTCACCGTTCCCAAGGCGCACAAGGTGCCGTCCATCGAACGCCCTTGGACCATCAAGGTTTTCAACGTCACGCTCTACGAGGAGGCGGAGGATCCGAACCGCCACTTCACGATGGACGAGATCAAGGCGCTCTCGGAGGAAGAATTTCTCGCTCTCGTCCGCGAGCGGTTGGCGCAATCGGCCCGCTACAAGGACCACGCCTTCATCTTCGTGCATGGCTACAACACGAGCTTCGACTACGCGATCTATCGCACCGCTCAGATTTCCTATGACCTGAAGTTCGATGGGGCAGCCTTCGCCTATAGCTGGCCGTCCGGCGGCGGCTTGGCGAGCTACACCTACGATCGCGAAAGCTCGGGACAGGCCGAGCCCTACCTGAAAGACTTCATGGAGCTGGTCATCAACAAGACCGGCGCGAAGTCGGTGAGCGTGATCGCGCACAGCATGGGCAACCAGCCGACGTTGCAGGTGCTCAAGGACCTGCGGCGCTCGAAGCCCGAAGGCGTCCAGATCAGCCAGATCATTCTCGCCGCGCCTGACGTCGATCGCGACAACTTCGAAAATATCGCGCGCGATATACAGGGGCTGGCGACGGGCGTGACCCTCTACGCCGCAGGCAACGACCGGGCGCTGCGCGTGTCACGCAATTTCTACGGAGGCATCCCGCGCGCGGGCGACGTGCCGGCTACGGGTCCTCTCGTGCTGCCGGGTATCGATACCATCGATGTCTCGGCCGCAAGCACCGACAGTCTGGGTCTAAATCACTCGGGCTACGCCGAGAACAACGCGCTGCTCGCCGACATTGGGGCGCTGATCGCCAGCGGGACGCGCCCGCCGAAGCTGCGCACGCCAACCCTGGAAGAGGTTACGACCGACCATGGTCTCTACTGGCGCTACCCCGCCGCGCGGCCCTAGGGCAGCAATTCGTTAACTCCGCTTTGCGACAGTCGCCGGATCCCGGCTGTGCAAAGTGGGAGTAGGGGATATGCGTGGTTTTGGCGTTTTGATCGGTGCGGCCTTCGGCGTCCTCGCGGCGTCGCTGTCGATGGCTCAGGCGGCCGACGAGAAAGTCGCCACAACGGAAGCGAACGCAGCAGCTTCCAAGGACGACTACTACACGCGCCGCGCCAAAAGCATTCTCGAAGCCGAAAAGAGCGGAGCGGACACGCCCCACCCATTGGCGGCACCGTACCCCCGCATGGACGTTGTCGTTTGCGAAGCCGGCTGCACCGAAAGCAGCGGCGCGCAGATCGTTTTCATGCGCCCCAAATCCGAATCGGTGGAAGCCGGCACAGCGACGACCGAAACGCGCCAAGGCATGATGCAGCCCACATCCGGCAGCGATGGTCCCGTTTCGGTTGACGCCGGGATCGATTGCGTCGCCGGATGCTATGAACGCACGGCTAATTTCGTGCCCCCGGAACCTGAGCCCGTCGGCGCGTGGAACACCACCGTCGCGCCGTCTCCGATTGTTCGCGATAAGCTCTCGCCCATCCGCTAACTGCTAGCCCACGAGCGCTGCCTTGAGCTTCTCGGCGTTGGCGGCGAGCACGGCGCCGTCTTCCATCTTGCCGGAATGAGGCTTGAGCGGAACGCCGTCGAAGCGCGGCACAACATGGAAATGCAGGTGGAACACGCTCTGTCCGCCAGCGGCCTCGTTGTACTGGAAGATGCTCACGCCATCGGCACCGAACGCGGCTTTCGACGCGAGAGCCACCCGCTTCACCAGCGGCAACAATTTGGAGAGCACCGCGTCATCTGCGTCGAGCAGATTGCGGGATGCAGCCTTCGGAACCACCAGCGCATGCCCGGGCCCCTGGGGCATCACGTCCATGAACACGATCACGTCGTTGTCTTCGAGCACCTTATGGGAAGGAATCTCGCCGCGCAGGATCTTCGCGAAGACGTTCGTGGTGTCGTAGCTCATTGCGCTGTGCCCCGGGTTTTGTTGAAGCCACCCTTCTAGAGCATCGGCACCCGTGCTCTGCAACCCTGCAATCTAGTCCTCGGCGTTCTTTTTGAACGGCCCATGCTCCCGCAGCAGGGCGTTGATCTCCGCGATCTCGCTGCGTTCCGCCGCGAGGTACCGTGCCACGGCGGCTTCGAGGCGCGGATCGGCGAGCCAATGCAGGGAATAGGTCGTTTCAGGCAGATAGCCGCGCGCGAGCTTGTGCTCCCCCTGTGCGCCCGCTTCGACACGTGGCAGTCCGTGCGCGATGGCGTAATCGATGGCTTGATAATAGCAGAGCTCGAAGTGCAGGCAGGGATGGTGTTCGATCGCCCCCCAGTAGCGCCCATAGAGACAATCGCCGCCGATCATGTTGAGCGCGCCCGCCACGAGTTTCCCGTCGCGGCGGGCAAATACCAGCAGACAGCGATCGCTTAGCCGTTCACCGAGAAGCGAGAAGAAGCGGCGATTGAGGTAAGGGCGTCCCCATTTCCTTGAGCCCGTGTCCATGTAAAAGTCGAAGAACGCGTCCCAGTGCGCCTCCGTGATCTCCGTGCCGGTAACCGATAGGATCTCGACTGCGGACTGTGCTTCGGAGCGCTCCTTGCGAATGGCCTTGCGCTTCCGCGACGATAGCGTTGCGAGGAATTCTTCGAACGACCCGTAGCCCGCATTGCTCCAGTGAAACTGCTGCCCCGTTCGCCGCAGGTAGCCATCGGAGCCGTGCCGCTTCCACTCCGCTTCGGTCAAAAACGTGACATGAACCGACGACGCGCCAACGCGATCGGCCACCGCGATCGCGGCCCGCGCCAGAAGCTTCTCGGCGTACTCCTGCATCGGGCCGGGACGCGCGAGGAAGCGCCGCCCGGGAACCGGCGTGAACGGGACGGACGCCTGCAGCTTGGGATAGTAGTCTCCGCCCGCCCGATGCAGCGCTTCCGCCCAGGCATGGTCGAAAACGTACTCACCCTGGCTATGGGTTTTTGCGTAAAGGGGCATCACCCCAACGACCGTCCCGTCCGGCTGTTCGAGCACGAGATGTTGCGGGTGCCAGCCCGTGCCCTCGCCGACCGTGCCGGCTTCTTCGAGCGCATTGAGAAAGGCATGCGACAGAAAAGGATTGTAAGTTGCCGCGTCCGGATTGGCGCACGCATCCCACGCTTCGGACGCAACGGCGTCGATGCGCGGGACAACCTTGACGACCATCTGCTCCGTGTCGCCCAGCCTTCGCTCCTCTCGTCAGCTCCCTGCAGAAAATAGTGAGCCCGTAGAGATCCTTCCAGATCTACGCGTCGGCGTGTGCGCGCTCCGCGAGCCAGCCGTCGAGATCGCGCAGCGCGCGGCGTGACATCACGCGCTTCTTTTCGGTCCCGCGTTCCTTGCCCTTGAGCCGCTTACCGTCCGCCCCTGTGGTGGGCGCGTCGTCTAGCGGCGGCAGGAGACCGTAGTTGATGTTCATGGGCTGGAACGACGACGAAGCCGATCCCGCGTTATCCAGAATATGGCCGCCGGTAATGTGCGCGATCAGCGCGCCGAGCGCTGTCGTAGGCGGCGGCGCGGCGAGTGTTTGCCCTTTCCGTTCCGCCGCCGCGAACCGTCCGGCAAGAAGCCCGATGGCAGCGCTTTCCACATACCCTTCGACCCCTGTGATCTGCCCGGCGAACCGCAACCGCGGCTGAGCCTTGAGCCGGAGCGCGCCGTCGAGAAGTTTCGGAGAGTTGATGAACGTGTTGCGGTGCAGGCCGCCAAGCCGCGCGAATTCGGCCTCCGCGAGGCCCGGGATCATTCGGAATACGCGTACCTGCTCGGCATGTTTGAGCTTGGTCTGAAATCCGACCATGTTCCACAACGTGCCGAGGGCATTGTCCTGCCGGAGTTGGACGACGGCATACGGACGCCTCCCTGTGCGCGGATCGGTCAGCCCGACCGGCTTTAGTGGTCCGAAGCGGAGTGTTTCGCGTCCGCGCTCCGCCATGACTTCGACCGGCAGGCACCCGTCGAAGTAGGGTGTTGAAGCTTCCCACTCCTTGAAGACGGTCTTGTCGCCCGCGAGCAGTGCATCGATGAAGGCCTCGTACTCCTCCTTCGACATCGGACAGTTGAGGTAATCGGCGCCGGTTCCGGCAGGCCCGGCTTTATCGTAACGCGACTGCTTCCACGCGATCGTCTGGTCGATGCTGTCGAAATGCACAACCGGCGCGATGGCATCGAAGAAGGCGAGTTCCCCTTCGCCCGTCAGCGCCCGAACCTCCTCGCTCAGCGCCGGAGAGGTCAGCGGCCCAGTCGCCACGACCACGCTGTCCCAGTCCGCAGGCGGCAGACCTGCAACTTCCCCGCGCTCGATTGTGACGAGTGGGTTCTCCGAGAGGCGGGCGGTCACTTCCGCCGAGAAGGCGTCCCGGTCCACGGCCAGCGCACCGCCGGCCGGGAGTTTGTGGCGGTCCCCGGCCGCCATGATGAGCGAGCCCGTCCGCCTCATTTCGGCGTGGAGGAGGCCCACGGCGTTGGTTTCCCATTCGTCCGATCGGAACGAATTGGAGCAAACGAGCTCCGCCAAACCTTCGGTTTTGTGGGCGTCCGTCATCCTGACAGGGCGCATTTCATGAAGAATTACAGGCACGCCCTGGGAGGCGATCTGCCAAGCCGCCTCGGAGCCGGCAAGGCCGCCCCCGACAACGTGAATAGGACTGTGGATGGTCATGGCCTGAGCCTATCACAGGCCCGGTGCCTCCGCGTCAAGCAGCCAGATGCAAAGTCTTCCCAAGAACGATGGACGGCCGCCGGGTTCCGGAGGTACAAAAGCCGGGACCGCAACGATTCTGATCGCCCGCAGCAGGGGGGACGACATGTCGATCATTCCCAAACATGCGAGTATCACCGGTGTCAGACGTGAGGTCGGAATCCTTATCGTGGAGGATTCCTGGAACGTCGCCCAGTCACTGAAGTCGATCGTGGAGCAGGCGGGCGCACGCGCCATCGGCCCGGTGCCGAGTGTGCGCGAGGCCTTGAAGCTCGTGGCATCCCAGCCGATTTCGCTCGCTCTCGTAGATATGAGCCTCCAGGACGATTTCGCCGATCCGCTGGTCGATGAGTTGATTGCCTGCCACATCCCGTATGTCATCATCACGGCGTACGAAGCCTTGCCGTCCGACGCGGACCGCGCGGCCGTCGCTCGAATGAACAAGCCGCTCGACCACGATCGCATCAAGGCGGTCGTGTCGCGTTTCACGGGGCTCAGCTCCGCGAGCGTTCCCGCCTAGCTTTAGATAAATAAGATATCGGAACCCGCGATAGGCAGGCGGATGGTGCAACGGGCTCCGTCATGCGGGAATTCGAGTGTCACCTTCGCTGCCGCTTCGTATTCGAGCATATCGCGGATTGTACTCGTCCCGAATCCCTCCGCGCGTGTGGCCCCGCGAATGGGCACGCCGACCTCCCGCCAGGCGATGACGAGATCTTTTCGCTCTGGCTCGGGGGGAGACGTCTCGATTTGCCAGGAAACAAAAACACGGCCCTCAGGCCGCGAGAGCGCGCCGTGCTTTACGGCGTTTGTTGACAGCTCATGCAGGACAAGACTGAGCGACTGGGCAAGGGTCGGACCGAGCATCACAGGCGGACCGGAAAGCGTGTCCAGCGCCAGATCTTGGTAAGGTGCCAGTTCCGTCTCGATGAGCTCCGCAAGCTCGAGTCCTTGCCATCGCTCACGGCTCAACATCGAATGCGTGCGAGCCATGGAGCGGATGCGTCCTTCGAGGGCCGGATAGAAGTTTTCGATCGAGGGCGATGTATCACGCGAGCGTTCCACGACGGCTTGCACCAGCGTGAGGCCGTTCTTCACCCGGTGATCGAGTTCGCGGATCAAGAGGCGCTGGCGCTCTTCGCTGACGCGCCGCTCGTCGATCAGTGCGCTCAGCGAGAGCGAGCACACGATCATGGAAACGATGGTGGCCTGCGCCCAGAAGATATCGAATTCGGTGGTCAATCCGCGTCGTGCGACCACGGAGGCAACAACGATGAACGCAACCACTGATGCCCCGATCGGCGAGTAGGTGAGGGGATGCCGGATCGCCAGCACCACGAGAGGAGGAAACAGGACCGAGACCGGTAGGCTGACCTCCACCCCCTGCTCGATGAGCGTGCTGGGATAGATGACGGCCGCTGTAAAAGAAGCCAGACCGAGCAGGACGAGGCCTTCGATGTGGTCATGCAGGGGCAGAGGCCGCGCCAGCGTGTGCAGGCCGAAAATAAGTGGCGTCATCGTCATGATGCCGAGGAAATCGGACCTGAACCACAAGCTCCAGTGCATCACCAGCGGTCCCTCGGCGTGGCCGAGGAATTTGATCGTCACGGCCCCGATGATAGCCCCCACGGCCGCTCCGATCATGGATGCCATCAAAATCCCGATGACGCGCCGCAGCGTGTCGAAACGAGGGTTGGGCCCCACGAAACGTTCCGCAAGGCTGGCCGCCAGAAGGCATTCGACGGCATTGGCGAAGCCGAACACCGGTGCCAGCACCAGGGGGCGTCCCACCGTGACATTAGCGGCGATGGTGGCGATGGCCACGCCGAGGGCGATCGGGATGAAAAATTTCCGCCCGAACACGAGCAACGCGCCAACCGCGATGCCCGATGCCGGCCAGAACACCGCGACTCCGTTGGGATGAGCGAGCAAGGAGAGGCCGAACAACGACGCCGAGTAGTAGACCGAAGCCATTAGGACAGCGGCAAAGAGAAACGTCCCGGGGCGGTCCGGCAGCAGGGCGCGCGAGGCGCGTCGAGGCTCGCCGATCAGGGTCCGCACTGTCCGCTCGCTTTGGTGCCCACCATTACACCGCAAAATACTCCATCCCGACCAAAGACGTTATCCGCGGCGAATGCGCCAAGCCCCGGACTAGGAGCGCCCACGGCTGCCATCAAGTCGGCGAGCGCGCATGTTCGACCTCGGGGATCAGTGATAGCCCTCTCCGGCCCGCACTTTGCCGCGGAACGTGTAGTAGACGAACACAGTGTAGGCGAGAATGATCGGCAGCAGAATAAGGACGCCGATTAGCATGAATAGCTGGGACGAGGGGTGAGCGGCTGCCTGCCAGATGTCGATGGTCGGCGGAACGATGTAAGGCAAATTCGACACTGCAAGGCCGATGAAACCGAGCAGAAAGAGCGCGATCGTCGAATAAAAGGGGCGTTGGTCGTGTCCGCGGTCGAGGCCAGACCAGCACGACCAAGCCGCGTAGGCTGTGAGCAGCGGCACGGGCGCCAGCAGGAAGAAGTTCGGCAGCGTGAACCACCGCTCGAAGATGCGCGGGATTGCGATAGGCGTCCACAGGCTGACGATTAGCAGGGCGGCCAGTACCACCGGCAGCAACAGCTTGGCTTGCTCGCGGGCCTTGGCTTGTACCTCGCCATCCGTCTTCATGACGAGCCAAGTCGCCCCAATCAGACCGTAGCCCGCGACGACGGCAACGCCGGTGACGATCGAGAACGCCGACAACCAGTCGAACGTGCCGCCTGCATAGGTGCCGGTGCCGCTGACTTCGATGCCGTGCAGCAGCGCACCCAGGATGATGCCCTGCATGAAGGCGGCGACGATCGATCCGCCGGCGAAGGCGATGTCCCAGAGCTGGTGATGAGGTTTGGCCACCCATCGAAACTCGAACGCCACGCCGCGAAACACCAGCGCGAGCAGCATGATCAGCACCGGCAAATACACGGCCGGCATGATGATCGAATAGGCGAGGGGAAACGCGACCAGAAGTCCTCCGCCGCCGAGCACAAGCCACGTCTCGTTGCCGTCCCAGAACGGCGCAACGGAGTTCATCATCTGGTCCCGATGCGCTTCTTCCGGGCTCGCCGGAAACAGAATGCCGATGCCCAGATCGAACCCGTCCATCACCACATAGAGCGCCACCGCGACGCCTAGGACTGCGACCCAGATCAACGGCAGCCAGTAGGATGTCTCTTCCATGGCTACTTAGTCCCTTCGATGGCTTCGTGTGCGGCTTCTTCTGCGGCTGATAGCGGCCGCGACGGTACGCCTTCCGATGGTTTCACGGATGCGCCCATCGGACCTTTGTTGATCAGCCGGTTGATGTAGTAGATGCCCATCGAGAACACGACCGAATAGACCAGCACGAACAGGACGAGCGTCGTCAGCACCGCACCGGCCGAAACCGGAGATGCGGCGTCGGCGGTGCGCAAGATCCCGGTTGCGAGCCATGGCTGCCTACCCGTCTCCGTCACCCACCAGCCGGCCAATATCGCGACAAAGCCCGCGGGCCAGGAGAGGGACAACGGCCACAGGAACCAGCGCGTCTCGAACAGAAGGCCGCGCCACCACAGGAACGCGCCGACGAGCCCAGTCGCGATCATCAAGAGGCCGAGCCCCACCATTACGCGGAAGGCGAAGAACACCGGCTTCACCGGCGGCCGGTCCTCGGGTTTGAAATCCTTGAGTCCCTTGAACAGCCCGTCCCACTGATGAGTGATGATGAGACTTGCGATGTTCGGAATCGAGATTTCGAAGTGGTTCGTCTCTTCCTTTTCGTTCGGCCACGCGAAGAGGACGAGATCGGCTGGTTTGCCGCCGTCCCAATGGGCTTCCATGGCCGCGACCTTGGCAGGCTGATGTTCGGCCGTGTTGAGGCCGTGCGCATCGCCGATGAAAAGCTGGAGCGGCGCCAGCAGGGCGACCATGCCGATGCCCATGCGCAGCATCGTTTTGGATTCTTCGAGGAACCGTCCGGCCAGAAGATAGCGCGCGCCGACCGCTGCCACGACCAGCGAGGTCGTAAGATAGGCCGCGGTGAACATGTGCGCGAAGCGGTAGGGGAAGCTTGGATTGAAGATGATTTCGAGCCAGCTGACCGGATAGGCGATCCCGTCTTGCACTTCGTGTCCGGCAGGTGTGTGCATCCAGCTGTTGGCGGCAAGGATCCAGAACGCCGAAAGCGAGGTGCCGATAGCCACCAGCACGGCAGCCGCAACGTGAAGGTTGGGCGATACGCGGTTCCATCCGAACAGCATGATCCCAAGGAACGAGGCCTCGAGGAAGAAGGCGGTCAGCACCTCATAGCCGAGCAGCGGCCCGAGCACGTTGCCCACCACGCGGGAGAATCCGCTCCAGTTCGTTCCGAATTCGTAGGAGAGCACGATGCCGGAGACGACACCCATGGCGAAGCTCACGGCAAAGATTTTGGTCCAGAAGCGCGCGAGCCGGTGCAGATGCTCCTTACCCGTCATACGCCAACGGACGAGTAGCGTGGCGATGAAGGCCGCGAGCCCGATAGTGAAGCTCGGGAAGATGATATGAAACGATACGGTAAACGCGAATTGGATGCGCGCCAGAAACGTTGCGTCGAGATCCATGGAGCCTGGCCTTGCAAGAGGTTGAACGCAATGCGCGATCGCCCGTTTGAGGCCGGGCGCGGCCGTATTGTGGCGTGCGTCGGCGATGCCGTCGAGCCCTCTCGTCGGTAAGGTGAAAACTCCCGCTTTCTAGTGGGACACTGAAAATCGTGCTAAAAAACTGTCATCGTGTCGTTCAGGAGCACGGAGGAAACAACCAATGGATACAAAAGTCGTAGTTGCAATAGCAGCGGCCATCGCGCTGGCTGTGATCGCCTACACAGCATTTACGCCCGCACCGAACACCGCGACGCCGCCAGAGGCATCTGCTCCGGCGCCTGCGCCCGCACCTACAACGCCAGCACCGTCGTCGTCGCCGGAAACGCCCCCGCCGCCGGCCAGCAATCCCTAAGCCTCTCGCCTGGGGGGAAATGGACTGAAAGCCTTAGGTTCCATCTCCTGGCAAACGCCGGGGCGTACAGCTATGTGCGCCCCGCTTGCGTTCGCCGTCTTGCTGCGTTGCACCGCAAGTTCTTAGCCATAACGCCATTCGAACGCACGCGCGCCGCGCGTGTGACATAATAAATCCGCGATCGAGTAATGCTCTGTGAAGTGATCAGGGTTCGGCCTTTGCCGGCCTCCTGTCGCAGACACGCATGTGGCGAAGCAAACGCTAGACTGTCAGGATCCCCTCCAATGTGGAGCTACCGCAAACGTATCGACCGCGACCTCGTGCGCTGGCGCGAAGCCGGCTGGGTGACGCCCGAAGGAGAATCCGCCATCCGGCGCGATCTCGAAAAGGGCGTCCGCACGCTCGGTCTCGCGAACTCGCTCGCAATCCTGAGCGCGGTGCTCATGGGATTCGCGGTCATGAGTTTCGTCGCGTCGAATTGGCAAGACATGCCGCGCGTGCTGCGTCTCGCCATGCTCGCCGCCGCGCTTTGGGCTTCTTACGGATTGGCCGGCTTTCTCGCCCGGCGCGGCATGGAAGGGTTTGCGCACGCCGCAATTCTGCTTGGCGTGGGCATCTTCGGCGGCAGCATCATGTTGATCTCGCAGATGTACCACATGGACGGAAACCCGGCCGACGCCGTGCTGCTCTGGGCTGGTGGCGCGCTGCTCGCAGGCGTGGGGCTGCGATCCAATCCCGCGCTCGCCTTTGCGATGGTGCTGGTCTGCTATTGGGGCATCAGCGAAGCGATCCGCCTCGATACGGTCTTCTGGCCGTTCCTTGTTCCATGGGCGCTGATCTCGGCGGCGTTTTACTGGCAAAAGTGGCGTCCCGGCTTGCATCTCTCGGGCCTCGCCCTCACCGGGTTCGTCGTCAGCCTCGGCTACTGGCTGAACGGCGGCCACGCACACGGCATCGTCGTTGCGACCGGTCTGATCGTTATGGCTCTCTCCGTTTTGGGCGAGCGCGTGAAGCCTGAGCTGCCTGCGCTGTGGTCCGGCTCCTTCAACTACGGCCTCGTCATGGCACTCGCCGGCCTCTTTGCACTGCAGTTTATCGAGGCGCCGGAACTCGACGTCTTCATCCTGCTCGCCGTGCTTGCCCTCGCGCTTCTGCTCGGCGCCATCTTCTGGGGCCTGAGCGCGGGCAATCGCGGCGCGCTTTGGTTGGGTTATAGCGGCTTCTCGATCGAGATCCTGGCCATCTACGCCAAAACGATCGGCACGTTGCTCAACACCTCGCTGTTCTTCCTGATCGCGGCCCTGATCGTGTCGGGGCTTGCCGCCGTGGCTTATCGCATTCACGCGCGCGCCGAACCCCAGCCCATGACGGGAGCTGCCTTATGATCAATCTCTCGCCCCGCTCATGGCTCGCGATCGCGCTTGTGGCGGCGGTCCAGACGACAGCTCTGGCCACGATGGTCTACGGCCGCGTTTCGCTCTTGCGGGACGGGCGCGAGATCGTGGCAGAAGTGATCCCTGTCGATCCGCGCGACCTCTTCCGCGGCGACTACGTGATCCTCGGCTACGCTTTCGGCACCGGAGAGGTGCGCGTCCCCAAGGACACCGCCCAGGGTGACAAGGTCTACGTGACGCTCAAGCCAGGCGCCGCAGCGGGCCAATGGGAGATCGTGTCGGCATCTGAAAAGCTCACGGAGCCTTCCGATCCGGCTCAGGTCGTTCTGAAGGGAATCGTCTCCTACGTCGGCGCCCCGCCTGCCGAAGGCGAGCTGCCCAAGGCATCGGTGCGCTACGGCATCGAAAGCTACTTCGTGCCGGAAGGCACCGGCCGCGAGCTGGAGCAGAAGGTGCGCGACAAGAAGATCTCGGCCGTGCTGGCGGTCGGAGCTTCGGGTGACGTCGCCATCAAAGCCCTCATGGTCGACGGCGAGCGTCTTGCGCAAGAGCCGCTCCTCTGACTTCCTTTCTTCTTCGCCCGGAGAGGGAGGCTGACGCGACACGCCAACTGTCATCCTCGGGCTTGTCCCGAGGATCCATCCACCCACTAGGGAAAGCCGCGCCGTTGTGCCGAAGCCCTTCCCTTGCTCCCGCTGATCTTTGGATCCTCGGCATAAAGCCGAGGATGACAACGGAGGGTGGCGCCCGGCTCCCTTGTTTGCTAATCGGACGGGCAATTCTCTGCATTCCATTGGAGCCACGCCGACTATGACCATCAAGCGTCACGAAGAGACCGAGATCTATTCCAAGGCCGCTGAAGCCAACGGCTTCGTATTCACGGCTGGCATTGTGCCGTCCGATCTCTCGCGCGACGTGAAGGGACAGACGGAAGAAGTGCTGCGCGAGATCGACCGCCTCCTCGCGTTGGCAGGCACCTCGAAGTCGAAGGTCGTGCAGGCCACGATCTGGCTCAACGACATCCGTCATCGCGAGCAGATGAACGAGGCCTACAAGGCTTGGACCGGCGGCAAGGACACGCCGGTGCGCGCGTGCGTCGAAGCAAAGCTCGTCGATCCCCGCATGCTGGTCGAGATCAGCGTCGTCGCCGTGAAGTAAAACCGGCCATCCGGGGTGCCGAAGTTCAGCGCTCCGGATATTCCGACCCTTTCGCTTGAGTTTTCTCATCTGTGACGTGTTTGCCTCGGCGGATCCTGATTCGCCGGGGCAAGTCGTGTGTCCTATCGAGCACCTTAGGTGAATCGGGCAATGTCCCGTGGTGGTGGGGATGCGCCGGCACGCGAGTCCGGCGTCGATCTCCGTTGTCACAAGTGACGATGCGCTCGGAGGCGACAATGTCGGCAATTCGAATTCTCAAGGTGGTGGCAGCTGCAGCTCTGATGGGCGCAGTTTCGGCGCCAGTGCTGGCGGATGACACGGGCTTCGCTTACATGCACGACCTTCGCAAGGAAGGTGGCCGCACCTGCTTCACCGATCACTATCATTACGGCAACGGCGCCGGCGCGACCAAAGCCGCCGCCCAGAAGGCCGCCATCGGCGCATGGGCGAGCTTTACCGACTTTGAATACGGTAGCGACTGGGCGCGCTTCTCGAGAGCAGCCGGCAAGAGCATGAGCTGCTCCAGCGGCGGCGGCGGCATCGACTGCCAGATCGAAGCCCGGCCCTGCAAATAGAAAACCGGCTCAAGTGAGTCGCAGCGCCGGCAGCGGAACATTACGAGTTCGCTGCCGGTTTTGCTGCCTTGCGCCTAAAGGCGATATCGCCGCTGCGCGCCTAGGCCCGCAGCAAATAAACTATCATTCTGAAATCTATAATTAGTTTTGCTTTTCTGGTGCGTCGGCCCAGCTCGCAATTATCCGCGCGCGATCGGTTGTGCCCGTTGCAACGCAAGGCCTCTTTTGGCATGGTCCCGCGTCGTCTCTCATGCCGGGGGGCGCAAGATCGCACGCTCATGGATTGTCGCGAGCAAGCCTCATCGGAGGCCGCAGCCGACGAGCTGGCCAAATAGGGGAAACGTTTCAATGACTGAGATTCTTTGGGGGATCGTCGCCTGCGGGGCGCTTTCGATCCTCTATGCTGTTGTGACAATTCAGTCTGTGATGAAGGCTGACGCTGGCAACGCGCGGATGCAGGAAATCGCCGGTGCCATCCGCGAAGGCGCGCAGGCATACCTCAACCGCCAGTATCAGACGATCGGTGTTGTCGGCGCTGTGATTTTCGCGCTTGCGTGGATACTCCTTGGCGCGCCGGTAGCGATCGGCTTCCTAATCGGCGCCGTGCTCTCGGGCCTCGCCGGCTACATCGGCATGAACGTCTCCGTGCGCGCGAACGTTCGCACCGCTCAGGCCGCGACGGTATCGCTCGGCAAGGGCCTCGACATCGCCTTTAAGGCGGGCGCGGTCACAGGCATGCTCGTTGCGGGCCTCGCACTGCTCGGCGTCGCGATCTACTACTATATCCTGACGGAAGTGCTGGGTTATGGCGCAGCCGACCGCACCGTCATCGACGCCCTCGTCGCACTGGGCTTCGGCGCATCGCTGATCTCGATCTTTGCCCGTCTCGGCGGCGGCATCTTCACGAAGGGCGCCGACGTCGGAGGTGACCTCGTCGGTAAGGTCGAAGCCGGCATCCCGGAAGACGATCCCCGCAACCCCGCCACCATCGCGGATAACGTCGGCGACAACGTCGGCGACTGCGCTGGCATGGCAGCCGACCTTTTCGAGACCTATGCCGTGACGGTCGT
>VFQP010001675.1_pt1 | contig 28149 bp, 54 predicted proteins | sample 3512351 | NCBI WGS metagenome assembly VFQP01 (sample SAMN10412372, study PRJNA504923) | tailings metagenome | isolation source: Relicate 1 Philex TSF1 revegetated site | place: Philippines: Tuba, Benguet | collected 2017-08-29
ACACACTTTGCCACACCCACCCACCCACCCCCTCCCTCTGGTTATCACACCCACCCACCCACCCACCGCAGGCACTCCTTCCCCTCTCTGGTCTCATCAGTTGGGGTGTGGCAGTGAGTGGAGCCCTCATGGCCCTATCTGTACTGGGGTGCAATGTACAACCCCTGTTGGCTGTGGGTGGTGTGGGTGGTATCGTGCTGGGTTGGAGTGCTCAGAGCATATTTGGGAATGCACTGTCAGGGATTACACTGGTGTGTTTGTGGTGTGTGTGTGTTTGTGTGTGAGGGAGAGAGAGAGAGAGAGAGAGAGCAAGGGTGGGAATATGTGCATGTGTGTGAGAGAGAAACAATGGAGAGTGCATGGGCATATATATCTGTGTATTCCCCACCTCCCACCACACTTCATCAAAAATGCCCTCACTCTTCCCACGCACAGTTTATCACCCAGCCATTTGTAGTGGGTGAGCGTGTGGCCCTCAGAGATGCTTCCGGACCCCTGGTGAGGGGGTATGTGGAATCCATCGCACCCATGTTTACCAGCATACGAGGGGATGACCTGATGCTGGTGGCGGTGCCCAACAAGACGGTGCGTGTATGAGGAAAGGGGGGTGGTGGGTGTGTGGTGGGGAGTGGTGCTGTGTGGTGAGGGGTGTGTGTGTGTTTTGTGTACACACAGTGCCTACAACCATGCACACAATTACCCTCGATTGATAGTAGTTGGATGATGGAGCACATCATGACACCCCACACCCACTGCCAACCATCACACACCCCCTCCAGGTGGCCAGCTCTGTCATTACAAATGAATCCCGGATTGCAATGACCATGGTGGAATCCCAGTACAATGAGCCCCGCCAGCTGCAACTGGAACTTTCACTTGACATTGGCAATGCTGCTCGACTGGGAAGTATTTTGGGTCAGATCAATAGTCATTTGAATAATGATGCAGCAGTGCACAAGGAGTTGCCATTTGGGGCCAGTGTGGTGGGGTTGACTGCAGAACATGTCAAGCTGCTGGTGGTACGTCTCGTGCTGTGGTGGTGGTGGTGGTGGTGTGGTTTGTTGGGTATGTTGAGAGTGAGGTTTTGATGTGTACTGACGCTGCCATGTGTTGCCCTCCGGCCCTGCACTGCATGACCGCATCCCCCACCTCGCATCCCCCACCTCACACGTACCCTACCCTAAACAGGTGGCGCACACCACCGTGGAGTATGCAAATAAGTTTAGCATGTTCCAAACAAGGCTTTCCATTGATATGTTGGAAATCCTCAACGGACATCCACTCAGCACTGGGACGCATGCGGGGCAGTTGGCACCCTCCAGCGTGGCTCCTCTTGCATCCCCTGCCACTGCATCACGATGAACGGTGTACCATCATGATCTGGTGGTCGTTTGAAGATGGCACTGTACGTACTTATTTGTTGATGTTGGGTTTTCATGAGCATTGTTGTCACAATATTGGCTGTAAAGTATCCATGCTGTGGTTTTTAATCATCAGTTACTACAAGGCACGCCCTCAAAGAATGCACACATCAGGGTGGTAGTGTCGGCGTATTGCTGAGGAATGTGTGTATAAAACTGGCCAATATAATGTTGTCGAGCAGCAGCGCATACGCAGGCAAACTATGCAAACACAGCACAAGCACGCTCAAGCAACCCCGTTGGCATGAAAATAGGGTATACAAACACAACAAGGGTGGCGGTGCATATTTCAACAAGCTCACGCGGGGATGGTCAACAACACACAAGTTGGGTGCCTGCTACCAACTACACACATTTGACATTGGCAGCACCATGTCAGCACAGCACACACACTATTTTTGTTTTTTTTCTTCTCAAACAACAACGAAACGCATCATCTTTTTGTATATGACTGAAAAACACAAGTGGTCTTTTTGTAGTTTTTTATGAATGATATAGCAGCAAACAACACGAAAATGTAGTTTTTTTTGGTTGGTGGTATGCAGGTGCACATACGCGCATCATCGTCATCATCAAATAAAACACACGATCATCAAAACATGCACATGGCGGGTGCACTCCACACACGCTCTTATCTTGCATGCAGAGTATCACCCACCAGCACAAGGAAAAAGGAATGGTGCCATCCATTGCAGGCACACACAAAAAAAACGTATACTCAATGGCTACTCCATGTGGTATGCCCGTGTGTGAACACAGAGACACACACATACACATACCCTTCCACAGGTGCAACCCCAATCTATGATATGATATCATCGTAATCTTCTCAAAGTCTTCTCAAAGTCAAAGCTGTTGTACATCATCACCATCATCATCGTCGTACAACACGTCAAACCACCACCTCTATACCAATCCTCAACACCGTCGTCCACGTAGGGTCGACACGAAAAACGCAAAGTCACCATGATGCAAGCCACTGTGCGCAGATACTTCGTCCGCAGCACGCAGCAGCTGCAACTGCAGTTTCTTGCTCCTATACGTGTCCTCCCAAGTACGCCCCCCTAACTTGTAGGGCACCATGGCAAATGGGGCGAGCACTGCGGCCGATGTCCCCAATCCCTCTTGCAACACGGCTGCTTCTCGACGAGCCAGTGCAGAGGAGGCTGCAGGGCTGAGTGTCTTGAGGGATGGTGGGGGCGTGATGGTGGGGGTGTGCACGACGGTGCCGAGGCGGTGGTAGGTGAGGAAGCATGCATTAAGGTCTCGGATGGTGCGCCCAGTGGCTTGCAAGCGATACAAAGGATACCACGCAATGGAAAACCTGGAGGTGTGGTGTATGGTGAGGTTGGCATGCAATACACAACCATGTGTTTCTCTATACACACACAATGCTTCCACACCACCACCCTTTCCATACCAGCTGTGTGGATCCAGGTCGCAGCTACGCAAGGTCATGAGCTCAGGGCACTGTTCCTTAGCAAGCATCTCAACGCACTCGGTCAAGGGTTCGCGCAGATGTGGTGGACGTGTTTCATTGTATTCAAACAAAATCTTGCTGCCTGTTGGTGGGCGCCATCGTGGCGTGGAGCGAACCTCGTCACAGTCGCTATCAATGCTGGCCGTGCCGTGCTCGCTGCTGCACGTGGTGGAGTCGCTCATGGAGGACATGGAGCGGGCATCCATGTCAGAGTCATGCCCACAGCCAAAGCGTATCAATGCACTTGCAGCTGCACGTGCTGCTGCCGTGGTGGTTGGTGGGGCACGTTTGGTGGAGACACGACGCAGCTGCATGGCTGATAAATAGGGTACATAGCACTGGACCACCTCGGGCACGTCACACCCAGGGACGCGTAGTGGCACCTCCATCCCGTATGCACACCACTCGTTCATGCTTTGCCTGTAAGGTTTGTGATGGGGTGTGTGATGGGGTGTGCGATGAGGTGTGTGCGATGAGGTGTGCCAACCCATGAATCCCTACATACCACACGTCCTTGAGGGTAAATATTGGCTCCTGCTCCGCCCCACGCGCACCAAATACCCCCTGTGCAATGCAAAATACCAAGTGAAACCAAGTTGCAGTGCTGCTAGCCCCTGCAGCGCAAGTCCTATCTGTTTGGAAGATGCACGACTGCACACCGGCGATACCCGTTTCATACCTGTTGCGATGGCATTGCAAATGCAGGCAACGAAGGCGATGCACTGGTCAGAAACGATTCCAGGTTGCTGAGCTGCAGCTCCGCGTGGGCCTTTGTGCACGGTGTTGCAATGTTGGTCATGGTGCACTAGCTAGTGTGAGGCGCTCTGAGGCTCCGTTTGTTTGTTCAAAGCGATTGGCAGTGGGTTGTGGCTGGGGACCGTGGTGTTGTTTTGCGTTGCGTAGGGGGTCGAGCAGAAAACCGATGTTGAAGGGAATGTGGGTCACTGACTGGGTCAGTGGTGAAAGCGTGTATGGTGCGTGTATGATAGGAAGCGTGTATGGTACAGGATTTTGTATTTTATGAGGTTGTGTGGTTGTGAGCAAGAAATGATCATCAATTTGGCTGTGCAGATCGCTCATGCAGCTGCAACCCATCCCACACAGCAACTACCCTCAAGGCGAGGCCAATGCTGATCCTTCACATAGCTTCCCATGTCCCCTGCATGTCCCCCAGGTCCTGGTTAGTCCCGCTGGATTTCATGAAACACACAACGCCACAGACCACACCATAAAGTTTTGCCTCATTGATGTGCTTTGTGTCATCAGTTTGTATTCTCAAATCTTTTGTACTAATATATCAGTGTGTACATCAGTGTGTGCATTAGTGCAGCGTCCACACCTTCAGCAGCAGATCAAACAACCATGGCAGATTTCAAGGCCTACAGACTGCAATTTGACGAACCCCCAAGCAGTAGCTATCAAGGCAAATCTGTTGCAGATCCTCCAGGATTGATACCAAGGGCACAGCGTGAAGCAGTGCGTGGAGTGGGTGGGCAGGAGCATGCACAAAACATGACAACACAAAAAACCAACCCAACACAGGCATTGACAGTGTATGCACGAGAGGTTCGCAGCAAAGATGGTAATGTAGCCCTCAGGCAACAGGTATGGGGGGAAAACAACAGCATCAACCGGACATCCGGGTCTGATCAACACCCCCACCTCTCAGGCACTCTACTCGCAAGCCATGGGTGCCATCAAAAACGTGGGCTTTATGTGTTTCATCCAATACATGTCTGGATCAGGCTTGCATTTGTTTTCCATCATGTCGATTGCGTCCGGCATCTACCAGCCATTGCACAGCATGCTCACGGTCGCCAAGGTCTTTCCACCTGATCCAGACGGGCGCTTGGATGTGATAGGCCCTCGCGTGATCTTTTGCCTTGTGCAGGCTGCTGGCCTGGCGTTTACCTTGTGGAAGCTCAACGGGATGGGGTTGCTCCCCACGCACGTGTCGGATTGGGTGACATCCACCCCAGTGGTGGCGTTTCGAGAGCAAGCCGTGCTACCCCTGGCAGTGTAGTGTGATATTGACGTGTGTTTCACAGTCTGTTAATGGTATTACAATGGAATTGTCATTGGGTGTCTTGGCACCCATGTTCATTATTACTATCAAAGACATGCACCTTGCAACAAAAGTGGTAGAGTCTCAGCAGAAAACTGAGGAGGGAACAGCGCAACACACACGTAACTAGGGCAACACGCAAGCAAAGCCCCCTCTCAGGGGCAAACATCAATCTGCTCTTTGTGAAAACAGAAAAGAAAACGCCAAGTCCAAACAGAACACAACACAAGGTGCGTTTTCCCCAACAAAAGACTGTTACTGTACCACAGTGGTTTTCAGTGGCTCCACTAATCGCACATCCCGTCCCTCTCGCACCGCTGATGGTGGTGCCCTCCGTCGCAACACGCTCCCCACAGCCGCCACACACATGACCGTCAGACACCCAAACGACGCCCATCGTACTGGTGGTGGAGCCCCCCCGCGTGTCTCTCGCCCAAACACAGCCATGAGGGCCCACACAAGCGTGAGGGCATATGCTGTGTCGCGCTTGTGCATGACAACGAGTGTGCCTGGTGGTGTAGGGTGGGTGACTATATAGGTGCTTGTTGTACACACTTTTGCGTTGCTGTACACACTCCTCGAATACCTGCAGCGGTGAATGCAGCAGCGAGCAGGATGGCGGGCCCTGCCAACGCGTCGGCATCCACCCCATGGGCCCGTGCCACCACCAGCACACCCAATGAGGATGCCACACTCAACCATGCAGTGTTGATGGCAGTGGGGAGCACATAGGCCACATACAACAACGCTGCAGATGGCACCGCGAAATCATCGCGCAACGAGTAGATGCGACGCAGTGCCATGCTGAAGCCACCGAGTGCCGTGAGCAGGGAGACCAAGCATCCCCACATGCCCAAGACAGTGCGTTGGATAAACAGCAGCTGCCATGTGATTTCACCCGCCCATCCAACCATCCACCAAATGGAAATGGCGCTGATGACTCGCAGCTTGGGGGTTTCGGTGGCGGTGTAGCCATGGGTGAGACATGCATAGACAACACCAATGCCTTGCAATGTGAATATCAAGCCCCATATTGAAAATGCCCACCTGGTGGTGTACGGTTGAGGTGTATGGTTGCAGCATAAGGACAGGCATTGTCATCCGGCCCCGTACCCAGCGGGTGTCAGTGGTGTGTCGTACTGCTCACTCAGCTCCTTGTTGGTTGCACCAAGCCATCCAAGGCCAGCAGCAATGTTGACTGCCAACAGTGCTACGTAGGAGAGGAGGTTGCCCACAAGCATCCACGTCGGTGGACGACTTGGTTCCATTGTGTCTGCTGTTGTGCTGCGTGTCTTTGCTGCGTGTGTGTTGAGCAGGAGCAAAGGATGTGCTTGGGGGGTCTCGTTATGAAAGGAGTGCACCGATAAATGGGGGTTTAGCGATCAACCGCAGTGGGATGCTGTCGTGGAGCTTTTGCTGGTGTTGTAAAAAAGTGCTCGTGTCTGTTGGTTTTTGTCTACACAGCATGTACCGCGCTTTACTTTTAACTCGCAAAGCTTTGTGTCGTCGGTTTTTAGCTAATGATTCATGTGCAACACGTTGTCATTATTTCAACCAGCTGACAATAATGCTCCATGTGGGACGGTCTGGTGTGACCTTGGGTGGGCACCAACACACATCTGTTGTCTCAAGGTTGACTGGATGGCATCAGACTGGATGGCATCATCATCGTCGTCGATGTCCACCACCCTGCAGTGCCTCAACTGGTGCCTTATTGCGTGTATACCTGGTTTCTGATGTGCATACAGACTATTCAGCCAATGCAGCATGGGTTAAAGGATTGAAACAACGTGTATCACCCAATCAAGGGTACGGTTGAAGGGGGGGTACGACAATCAAGCAGTCACACACTGTTGTTCCACACAACACACAGGATCAATGTGTTGCTCTTGGCAGGTGATATTAGCGATGATCTCACAACATTTACAACCACCCTGAAGCACTGCACTGCTGCATTTGATCATGTGTTTTTCGTACCTGGCAACCATTGCTTGTGGGTGCGTGCTGCCACCCAACAACGCGGTGTGTAATTGGTGATGTGATGCACCACCTGTGGTGGTACCATGTGTGTTTGTACCACATGTGTGTTACAGCATCAAGTGTACATGCATGTGTATACATTAGCCTTTACATACGTTATGTTTGCACTCTATGGTGTTGCTCTCTATGGTGTTTCCCCACATACACCCCACCCTACACAGGCATTCACACATCTCTTGACAAGCTTATTGCTATAGTGGAGATATGTCAACAACTGGGGGTACACATGACACCTACCCTGTAAGGGCTTGGCGTGTGTGTGTTTGTATGTGTGTGTGTGTTTGTATGTGTGTGTGTGTGTGTATTCGTGAGAGAGTTATTGTTTGTGTTTGCCTGGGTGTTTCGTATATATTGGTGACTGCACCTTGTTGCACCCACCCACCCAACAAAACACCCACACATGTCCATACCCACAAAACATTCCCAAATCACCCCACCCCCCCCAACAGTATTGCCCCCAGTACAGCCATCATACCATTGTTCAGTTGGCATCACGCATCATGGGATAGTGAACCGGAGGTGCAGCCATTGCGCAGATTACCAGTGGCTGACTATGAAGCATGCATATGGCCTGACAGCATACCAGGTAGTGTATAGAGTGTGTTGTATACAGGTGTTTATGCACAAGTGCGTATACAAGTGTGTAACTCACAAGTGTACAAGTGTGTTATATACAAGTGTATTATGTACAACACCTACCAACACACCACCAATACCCCCACCATCCACCCACACACAGGTGCTCAGGAAGCAGGCAGTGAAGATCTTGCTGCATGGTTTGATGGCTGTAATGGTCAACCAGGTTTTGCCTTGCAGGATTGTGATGTCATTACCATGTCACATTTCCTACCAAGACAGGTTTGTGGGTGTGGGTGCACAAACTACAAACACGTTATTATTTGTTATTTGTTATTACATACAATGATATACAATCTTGCATATGGGTATTGTGCATGCTGTATGTACGCTGTATGATACATAATGCATTACACTCTACTCATGTTCATTCAATGCATTGAACAATGTATGCATACTTATAATATATGTGATATGGCACAAACGCACATCACACATGTGGATACCTCAATACCTCAGCAACTCATGCCTGAAAAGCGTTTTCTCTTCTTCCCAATGCTTCCCAAAATAAGTGGGAGTAGGTTTCTTGCCACTCGGATCACACAGTGGCAGCCACACATGCATGTCTTTGGGCACACCCATTTCAGCTGGGATGCCACGTTGGATGATGATGGTGTGTTTGTTTGTGTGTGTGTGTGTGTCCCTGCAAGATGTTGTGTGGCATGTGTTTTGAAACAATGTGCAATGAGTCCATGTGTGCTGCATCAAAGGATGCCCAACCATATGATATACATAATATTGCACAGGTGTTCGGTATGTGCAGGCACCCCTTTGCTACCCTGCAGAACGCAGACGCCGCTTCCAAAGCCTCTCATTTTTGCAACAGCAACAAGAACAACAACCACAGAAACAACAGCAAACATCAGGTTTTGGCACAGGTGCTGCAAATGGAGATGGTTTGCTGGACATGACACAGAGAGGGGGTGTATTTGGAGGCACGGAATGGGATCCGGAAGCTGCAGAATGGCTCCCAGTGGAGGTGTATGCAACGTGGGTGCCAGCAGGTATGGGCATTTTGTTTAGGTAGTTTGTTGCGATAGTGTACCACGGGAAAGAGCACTGCAATACAATGGACAGCCATATGAATGGACAACCTCTAGCGCATACTCTCTTCTACCATAATTCAAACATGCACACCTATCGCTGACCTTCAGGAACCACTCCTGCTGCTCTACCCTCCACGCCCACCATTGAGGGCTTGCTGTCATACCTGCACAGCTTTCAGAAACCATATTCACACAGCACAATGACTGTCCAAAGTGCCACTGTGGCTGCAGCGGATGCTGCTGCCCATGCGGAGCTGCAACCACCTGATGCAATGCCAATGAATGACGTGCCTGAAGAGGAAAAACAGGGTGGTGATGACGTGAAGCAACGGGGTGGTACTCAAAAACCTGCCGCTCGATGGTGGGGTGCACCCAGTGGTGGGGTCCCTTTGTTGAGAGCAGATGAACAGCCCTCTGCAAGTGAGAGAGGGAAAGACTCAGCATCCTCACTGCAGCGCACCACCGTCCCTGATGCGAGCCCTGCAGACATCGCAGCATATGCAACAGGGCGTGGCATGCATCAGAATGGCTCCCCTGGTGGCGGGTACTGGTGTGCATCGTTGCATGGGTATTGGAGCAGCTATTATGAACATCACGCACGCCAGCCGATGACTACGACGCCGGCACCGTGGGTGGCGGGTGCACTGCGACGACGACGTGGTGGGAATGGTGGGGCGGGTAAGGAGGGGTGATGCAGGTAGGTGTGTATATAGCTCTGTTGTTGTTTCGTATATGTTGTGAATTCAGAAGACACGTGTCTTTATATTTGTTGCCATCTGTACCATACCTGCAATAACAACCATTAGACAACAACGTATGTTTCTGGCAACATGTTTTTTTTACACAACCAAGTGTAAGACATTCATGAGGGCAGGGTGCAACGAAATAACACGCAGTGTTGATACACGGGATGTTGTAAAGAAAACAACTTGGGGTGTCGATGTCATACAACGTCATGTATTGAGGTGCTTGTGGGAAAAGCGCATATGGGTAAGAGTACATATTGTAATACACTGTATGCTGGCTGTCTGCAGCAGCACATGACTGCAGCACATACATATACTCCCCTCACATCATTCCTCACATCCCACGACTATCTCCCCCCTTTAGTGCTTGTTCATGTGTCGCTGCTGCTGTTCCAGAAGCCACCGATCTATCCGTGGCTTGAATTCCTTGGCAACCTGGGCATACACACCCTGCTTGAAATCCACCACCTCGTGTGGGAGCTGCTCAATGGGCAACCACGTGTATTCTGTAAACTCTGGCTTGCCACCGTGACTGAGATCAATTTCACTGTCATCGCCAAAAAAGTGAGCGAGGAACCTGATGTTGTTGTGTTGGAAACAGGGGGATTGTGTGGGACGTGCATAGTGGTGTATTGCACAATTACACTGTGTACCACAATACCATTTCTGTGTTTGGCCACGGAATCGCAGCCATGTGCCGCTCATTTGGCTGCGAACTTCTGTTGGAAAGTCATAGTCGAGCCAGCCATCAATAGCACCCAACAACACCACGCTGCGCATGCCAGTCTCCTCTCGCAGTTCGCGCAGTGCAGCAACCATTGGGTTTTCAAGTGGGTCAATACCCCCCTGGGGCATCTGCCATGTGTTGTGCTTGTCATCCACACGCCTGTGTGTAGCGGAAAGCAAAAGGTGGGACGATGTAATGATCATGATCATCATCACCGTTGTTATCACCCACTCACCTCGCTGAAAACACTTTACCCTCGCTGTTGATGACACAAATGCCTACGTTTCTTCGGTACTCGGCTTTGTCGATAACTACACGCTCTGCTGTTGTGGGTTGCTCCAACACACCAGATCCCCCTGCATGAGACGTGCTTGGGGCTTGACAGCACACCCGTAAGCATCGCGTGAAGGATGTGCGTGTTGCTGGCTGCTGCTGGGCGTGAACACGAGCAGAATTGTTGTTCTGCAAACGCATGCACAGAGAGAGTCGTGTTGGTGTGGTTTCTCGCATGTGTGAAAGACGCATGTTCTTTGGTGAGCTGCTGTGTTGGTGTTGACAGGGGTATGTCTGGTGTGGATGATGATGGAGAAGAAGATGTGATTGGTGCTGGCCACGTTGATTCCTGCAGCGTGGAAGAAAGAAACAGTGCTGATAAGTGATTGTCAAAGTGGCAACAAATGAAAAAAGCCATAAAAGGTGGTTGTCAAAAACTGGGAACATGGACGCTCACATAGACTACTCATAGAGACACTACACAGACACAGACGCCCTCACAACGCCATGGCCACCACAACACACTATGTGACGGTGTGCCTGTACACTGCCACCCAACTGCCCAATGCAGAGGACGTACATGTGGTGACCACCATAGCAGAGCAGGAATGGAAGAGCAGCTCTAAGCAGGGACCCGTACCAGATTGGGAACAGGTTGTGCATTGCGTGTGTTCTTTTTTGCCGAAAGAGCCTTTGGCAATTATGTGTATATATAGATGAAGATGACGATGATGATGATGGCATGTGTCACCTGCACAGGAGGAGCACGTGTTTGAGCTACACCAACCCCCCACTACAGTCACGTTTGCTGTGGTAGTGACTGCCACGGGCCAAGTTTTGGCAACGGTGACACACCCATTGCAACAGGCCACCACATGGGGCTCAGAGCGCTGCAGACTTGCATTGGCCAGTGGCAGCTTGAATCTCAGACTCGAGGTGGCAACAACACCTCCAGGCAGCAACGGCGATGGGGTATGTTGTTGGTGTAATGGGTTGCAGTGGGTGGCGGGCTGCGTGTCTTGGTTGTATGTTGCAAAAACAAAACAACACTCACATATGGCATGCCTCCCCCACACCACCACCAGCAACACCAAGGCGTGCTGGCAGCCAATGACCGTGGGGTGTCAGTGACTATGAGTGGCAAGGCGTTGGAAACAGAAGAGGTGATACGAGAGTATCTGGACCAACACATTACTGCAGCTCTCAAAGATGCATTGTATGAGGCTGTGCAGCATAAACCCAACAACCCCCTGCGCTTTGTGGCTGAGCTTTTGCTGAAAAAGGCCGAAGGGTGACGGGGGGGTGTTTGCATACACCATCAAGTGTGGCGTACATTAGGTGGTGTACATTAGGTAACAGAATCATGCGCAAAACCTTCGTGTGGTAGGTACAAAGGAGAGCCTCATGCGCGCGGTCACCATACACACCCTGCTTTACCACCAAGATCTTTAAAACGTGGTAAAAGACACCATACATCATCATGTGCTGTCCACTGGCAGCTCACCACTACTGAGGATAAACACTTTCTTGGTGGGGCGCCCTGATTGCGTACCCACTGCTTCCACCTTCATCACCACATCCATGCCCTCCAATACTGTGTGTGGAATACGTGTAGTGTTGTAAAAATGCCATGCTACAGCATCGGTCTTGACACACACCTTTGCCAAACACAACGTGACGGCCATCAAGCCAAGCGGTCTTGACAGTGGTGATGAAAAATTGGCTGCCATTGGTGTCAGTGCCTGCATTTGCCATACTGTATGGGTTCACCAGGGGGAGGTGTGTGGATATGGTAGCGAAATACTCCTGTATGTCTTTACATAGTACGTACCCCCCTTGAGAGGTTATACTACCAAAAACATACCTGAGATACCCAGGACCCTCGTGCTTGAGCTTGAAGTTTTCATCCTGCGTGTGAGTGGTGTGAAAACATGTGAATGGCAACAACAACAATGCCTTTGTTCCATGAACCACACACAACCATCACATACCGGAAACTTGTCGCCATAGATGGATTCACCACCAGTGCCATCACCACGAGTAAAGTCACCTAGTTGTGTGAAGGGAGTGTACATGGGGGAGCACAAACGTGTGCGTGCTTTTCACAATAAACATACCGGATTGAATCATAAACCCTGGGATGATGCGGTGCACTGGCGTTCCTGCATACGACAGTTTCTTCCCACTCCTGCCGACGCCCTTTTCACCTGGTGGGTTTGTGATGCGTTGTGATCACTCACCAGCTGACGCAACCTGCCACCCACATACCAGTGCAGAGTGCACGAAAGTTTTCCACAGTCTTGGGCACAACCTTGCCATACAGGCCCATGACTATGCGACCTGGGGTGGAGCAGATGATGATCATGATCTGTGTGTATATCAGCATAAAAACCACCACAAACACATGCCTTCTGGCTTGCCATCAATTTCAATGTCAAAATAGACGCGGTTGGTGATGGTGGTGTCCACAGAGCGACTGGATTTCTTTGCATTGGTGGTCGATGCAAACAAAACCACCGTGGCCACTGCACAGATGGCCAGTACTTTCAATGTGGTTGTGGATCGCATGGTGATGGTTACTATGGTGAAATAATAGAGGAGTCAGCTGTGACATAAAAAAAAAACATCAAGCCAGCAGCAGGTCAAAGTGGTTGCCATCAACGTGCAGTAGACGCACCGCAGCTCTTTTCCCCAAAAACTCACGGCCATAGGTAGTGATGGGGGAAAACCCGCCGGCGCGCTGGCGTGTCTTGGGCACCTGGGCGTTGGGGAGATAGACGACAACGGGCACCTTGAGCATCTTGGAGAGCACCAAGAGTTCTGTCTCACCACCCCAAAAGCTCGGCTGCTGGATGTGCTGGCAGTAGCTGTGTGTGTGGTGTGGTGATGTGGTGTCTAAAACACCAGGTCCACCCCCCCACACATAACACATACTGGTTGATGTCAAACTGCGCGCGTATGGCGAGCATGGCATCTTTATACTGGCCCCTCTTGGCAGTGTCCTTGCCGCAGATGGCTTCAAAGACAGCCATGCGCAGTTCATCAGCATCGTCAGTTTCTGCTTGACCACTGAGGTACATGCCCTGATTGTATGCCAGGCCCTTGGCAAGGGCGCGAAACATGCAACGACCGTCGCCCTCTACTTTGATGTGCTTTAGTTTTTTGTGGGTGCTTTTGGGTTTGGTGGTGGTACTGTGTTGTTGAGAGAGAGGAGGGGGGGGGGTGAGGCTGTGCTGTGTATGTGTATGCCGTGTGGGTGTGGCACTGTATACCGTGCAAGGTCTGTCAGCAAGCTGGCACCACCACGCATGCGAGGCGTGTGTGTGAATAGAGTGTGGCTGGTCGATGCTGGGCATTCATCTGGTGACTGCGAAAACTGGAGGAGTTGGACATCTGTTTTTGGGGGGTTGCTGCGATGTGTGTACATGCAAGTCAATAGGGGAAGAAATTGGAGACTGACACACCATTTTGTGCACTTGCTGGGGTGAGTTTGACCGAGGATTCCACAAATCGCATGGTTGTCTGCGTGCTGTGTGTTATCGTTGAGCTGTGTGTATGCACTGTCTATATTGCGAATGTTGTAGCAGCAAATAACGTTGCTTTGAAAACAGCTGTGTGAACATCATCATGACCAGGTTGACTGATTTACACGGCACCACACACAACTGTATGTGTACAAGCCAGGCGAGCTTTCCCCCCAACACATACAACCCTGATTGCAACCAAAACACCCCCCCCAAAACAAAACCCAAACACCTCTCACAACACATGCAACACCACCTTGGCCGCGAACGCTGGCTCTCCAAAGTAGACTGAAGAGAGCGCAAACACAGTGTCCCTGATGTCTGCACTTGGATGCGCAAAGTCTTCGGCATATTCATCATAACAGTCAAACGGCCTGCGTACATCACCATTGGGCACCAGGTCAACTGGCTCTTCATCAGCAGGAACCACTCCAGGCGGCATGCTCCACATATAGCAACCATAATCGTCACTTGCGACCCACACGTGCCTGCCATCATCAGACAGGCGCATATTGGTGCCAGTATAAAAGTGAAAATCCGCGTCAGGCACGTTGACAGCTATGGGACCCTGCTGTGCCCACCCATCTCGCTGCAGATCAAACAGCTGCACTGTCTGATGACCCCATCGGTCTGGCAGGTGGTCATATTCTTCAGGAGGCACCCCCAACCCACCAACCGCCACAATGGGCCCACTGGAATCCATGCATTGTGTGGCGTGACATTCTTCAATCATGTGCTCTTATTTGCACACAGTTGTGTTTGTCAGTGAGGGGCATAAACGATAAATGAGGGGGGAAATAATGTATGCAGTTTTCACAGCACATCACCGACACGAACTAGCGCCAACACATCTTTGTTGAGCAATGTCATGTATGCCCTGCTGAGCACGCAGCACTTTTAGCATGCAGCAGATCAAGTAGCACAACCCATACATCACCTCTGCACCATCCACATCTGATTCCCCAAACGCACACGCGGTGTCGCTGATGTCTGCGCTCACAAATGCAGGCCCCAACCTTACACATTGGGCACATCAGCATTCGACACCATGCTGTACATCCTGATGCTACCCACTGATGCTGGGTGTTCACGGTGCCCATGAAGATGGTCAATGGGTTTGCAAACCTGATTCAACAACGGCACCACTCACACCCCCATCACAATTGACAGAGAGCATGGGTGGGCTTTGGGAAATACACCTAGCACCCGCTGGCACATTCCAGGAGCACACATGCAAGATGACGATCAGGAGATCATCATATTCTCGTCGCACACACAATTTTCTATTGTGAACGTGCCCGAGTTTTGGTCGAAGGGGGCAGATTCGAATATTGCTAATGTGGCATGATTCATCTGCTGTGCTTGCACGCGCAGGTTCGAATCCTGTCGTTCACGACACAATATTTGTTTGATGAAAAGATTTGGAAGTAGAGTATATTTTTCCCCATGCATCCATCACCGCAAACAACATGGCTGAATCCATTGCACTGCCATAACATCAACTGCTAAGCCAATAGCAGAATTGCAGGGGGTGGCACTGCGCCCTGCTCTCAGTGCTTCGTTCCACGTCAGACCCATGGTGCAGTGTTGGTGTTACGTAGCTTGTGTATTTATTCATGAGCACTGTCTGTAACACTACTGCTTCTGCTGTACACCTCTCTCTCTCACACACACACCCACACCCACACACAACCACAACACGACGTCATCATTCACAGTAAACCTGAGTAATGCTTGCAATACTTTTCCTCAACAAAAACAGCCAAAGCCACACACAATCAACATGGCTGAATCAACGCTCCTGCACAGTGCTAGCTTTCAAAGCGCCAAACAGCTGCTGGCCACGAGCAGAATTGCAGAGCATGCCGGTGATGCAAGCAGACACACCAGCAAACGTCCATCCCAACTCGTCACACTTGATCAAAATGCACTTGTATCAGAAGCACTGCAGGTGGGGTTTGACAGCCATGTGGAGAATATCAACAAGGAAATCACCATCACCAATACCCCCTCGCACATACACAGGTGCTCTCAGACAACCACATTCTCTCAGCGCCTGTATTGCAAGGTGGACGTGAATTCATTGGATTCATAGACACCCATGACTTGCTGCGCGGGATGATTCAACAAGTATACCCCGAGCTGCTCGAAGAGGTTCGGTGATTTGCTGTGTGCATGACTGTGTGTGTGTTTCTACACCACCACCAACAACAACATCACCAATACCGCAGGAATATGTGCAAGCGCATGAATCCTTGTCCCTCCTCGAACTGCAAACCATCGGACCCGAGTACCTCAAACAACCAGTCACCAAATACATGCATGGTATTGTGTCAAAAATGTGTGTGTGTAGTTTACATGCATCCAGCTGCACCCTATGAATACCCCATAAATTATCACCCCTTCTCACTATCACCACATCACCACAGATGGTGATCTATGGTATCGCCATGACGCCAACAGCACCCTGCTCGAAATCTGTCGCGAGGGCTTTCGCCTCTCGCTCCCCACCCGTGTGCACCATCCACGTGCCCATCTCCGCGTACAACACCGCGTGGGCGTGTTTGACATTGTACCAGGCGATGCCACCCCTGATGGCGACATCCCCAGATGGCGCATCACCAACGTCCTATCCCAGTCGGATGTGCTCAGGTTGCTCACACAAAATGCAGCACGTCTGGATCCCTACTTTCAAAACAGCCTCGCCGAGCTTGGACTGGTGTGTGGTTGTGGTGTTATGTGTACTTGGTTGTGCAACACATTCCTGCATGTGTATTACCCTGTCACACAATGTGTACCACCAAGTCACACATCCTTTCTCTCAGGTCACCCAACCCCCCACCTGTGTCCCTGGCAGCACCCCTGCCATTGCTGTGTTGGCCACCATGTATCGTCGACACATCAGTGGTGTGGGTATTGTGGATGAGCAAGGGGTGCTCATTGGCAACTTGTCTGTGTCTGACGTACGAGGTCTACGTGCTGAACGGTAAGAGAGGGCGGGGGGGGGGATGAGGGGGGTGATGATGGTGGTGGGTGCCATTTTGGGGCATTACGCACATGGCTGTCGCGTGGAGCACACAGCCACACATGATTTACCTACACACGATCTCACTGCACATGATCCCACCCACTTGTTTCCTCACTCAACAACAGATTTGGTGCCTTGTGTCTTCCTGTTGCTGAGTTTGTTGCAGTGGCCAATCACAAGTCAGGGCAAGCATGGGATGGTATGTTTGGTGTTGTATACTGTTGTATTTTGAGTTGTTGTATGTACGGTGTTCTATATTGCGTTGTTGTATCGAGGAGGAATGTCATGCAGTGTACTCTGATGCATTTGTGTACGCTCTATTGTGTAGTGCACATGCTGTACACAACCATCCCCACTGCATATTGCACATGCTGTACACCCCACTGCATACGCCAACCAGACATGTGCCATGAATGGTGTATCACCACCATCCTCATGGTTCCACCTACCATCACACTCTCCTCATACATACACATTCCATGCCCCTCCCTCACACCCACACCTCCTACCGCCTCCTCTCAAACACACCCCACACCTCCTGCCCCTTCCCCACCCCCCCACCCCCTACACACAGATGTCCTCTTTGGCAAGCACCTCCCAGGTGTGGAGCAACACAACTGGTCACAGGTACTGGCAGGCCACCCCCTTGTCAGCTGTCCCCCCACTGCCACCCTGCTGGAGGCAATGCAGGCTATGGACGCTGCTGCAGTGCATCGGTGTTATGTGGTGGATGCGCAGGGCAAGCCTGTGGGGGTGGTGTCCATTTCTGATGTGCTGCGCAGGGTCATTGCATAGTGTGTCCATGTTTTTGTTTTTGTGTGTAGTTGTCGTGCATGGTTGTGTTGCATGGTACGGCGGCACATGCAGTGCTGCTGGTGCATTGATTCGTTGCGTGCTGGCTGTGCCCTGCATGATTTGCCTGCTTTCTGTGTTTTGCCTGCTTTTCCCAGTCATGCTGTGTCTGCTGGTAACAACAATGTGGCGCCTCTATCTAAAAAAGCATGGCCATTTTTTACCATGCAAACACACAAGAAACGCAACCCAAACACACACAAGGAAACGCCACAAGGTGCACAGCAAGGACAAGTAAATGCAGTCGTGTACGTATACTACACAGCGTGTGCACATACAAGTGTGTCAAGAATCCTCTCTCAGCATGGCAAAACCCAGGGGTGTTGGGCATGAAGACAACTCCTCTACTGTACTCGAGTGCTGTCGTCCCCTGTGTATGTGTCTTCTCTGATGCATGCCAATCTCTGATGCATGCTCTACCGATGATGATGGTGATCACACACCACAGTTCTGTCTCAAAGTGTGTCAACAACAGCGTCAACACCACCACACAACTGCTTGCCTCCATGGCTGCATTGGTGTTTGCAGCCCTGGAACCATCCCTCACTTTCCCTCATCATCATCAGTGCTGTTGATCTGCGGTGCATGTACCCACCTGCAATTGTCCCTCAGCTGTTGCCTGGCAACCCACCCACCTAGTTGCTGCTGGCATCCCCAATTTCAGGTACAATCACACCATACCCACCTGCCTTGCGTCTGTAGAGTACCTGTGTGTAAGTATGTGGTGTTGTGGGTATGTGATATGGTGGTGTATATTGTATCAGCATGACATGTGTCGTGGTGCATGTATACATGTCAAGTGTAGGCAAAACTGTACTGTACTTGCGTATGCCAGCAAATCCGATCAAATCCCACCTTGTCGTCATGCAGCACACATATACACACACACACAACACGACCCCCCCACACACACACACTCCACCCCACCTGCACTGCACGAGTGGCACGGTCTTGAAACAAGAAGAAATCATGAGACATGAATTGCAACTGCTCCACTGCTTCCTCCACATCCATTGGTTCTAGTACAAAGTGCTTGGTGCGGATCACCTCTGGTGGCAATGAAGCAGTCTTGTCAGTGGGCAGCTCATCCAACACCTCTGTGTCCTTGAGCACCTGGTTTTGTGGGGGGGGGGAGAATGGGTGTTTGCAAGGTGATGGTACTAGTGTATGGATGACTATTTTCGGTGTTTGTTCTATATGTGTGAATGTGAGTGTACAACACACCTGTGTGATGACTTTACCACCCTTGACAGTTGCCCTATGCCCAGGCCACTTGCCCTTGGGCAACGCCTTTTCCTTGAGCTTGCGCAGACTCCTCGCCAGCTTGTCAGACACCAGGTCGATGCTGGCATAGAGGTTTTCCGCACGCTCCACCACGCGCACCACGCCGTTGCGAAACGTGTAGACCGTCACCTCGGTCACCTGATCGCGTGGGCCCTTGGTTGCATCGCCCCCGTGCACCTTGACCTTGACATCAATCTGTAGATTGGTGTGGATTGGTTGTGTGGGGAGCTTTGTCCACTCTGTGCACACCAATCATCATCACAACCTCTTTGATCACTGCCTCGAACGATGACACTGCACTAATCAGTTTGGTTTCCAGGTGCTCTTTGATTGCTGGGGTCACTGTGACGTTGCGACCCTGGATGATGATACGAAAGCTCGTGGCTGGCTCGGTAGAAGAGGCTGCAGCCCGTGGTTGGGATCCCTTGGATCCGACTCCACCACCGCGCTGGCTTTGCTGCTTGCCACCCCACGAAGCCAATGGCCGGATAGGGAGGCGTACGGGCTGCTGGGGTGGGCTATTGGTGAAGAGGCTGGGTGTCGGAGATTTGTGTAGCAGCCCCATGCGCTGTGCCGGTGAGGAGAGCATCATCATGGTGGTCTGGTTGATGGGTGTGGTCGGATGTGGTGTGAACGATCAATGATGAAAACATTATTTAGTTTGGTTGAGTTTACGCACAGTTTACGCACAGTACCACCTGCATACACATATCGATACTCCCACACAAGGTCGAAAACAATCGGAACCACGTCCACGATGATGCGAGCCGTGGTACCCAAAGATGGATCTGCCCAAATCGTCAATGACATCACGAAACCAATTCCCAAGCCTGGGGAAGTGCTTGTGCGCATCAAAGCAGGTATTGTGCAGAATCAAGTAAACACACATATTGTGCAAACACCCACACAATATTGACCGACCTCACGTTGATCACACAGCGACCATCAACCCGCTGGACTTCAAGGTTGCCCAGGGCAGCGTCCCCATTCGTGCCAGCATCCTGGGCTTTGATTTTGCAGGAGAGGTGGAAGAAGCATCTGGACCATGGAAGGTTGGCGACCGCGTGTGTGGGTGCACCATGAAGGGCGGTGCCTTTGCAGATTACATTAGTGTGCCTGCAACAGCGCTGGCACGTGCTCCTATGGGGTCAATGGAACAAGCAGCTGCGCTGGGGGTGGCGGGTCTGACTGCATATCAGGTGTGGGTTTTGAGGTGATGTAGATGTGCTGTTGTATGCATATGCAATGACAAATACACGCAGTTGGCAGGTGGGGTTCCAGAATTTGGGTGCAGCTGTTGTTGTTTAATGCAGCACACACCATATTTGTACGTAGCACTCACCATATGTACAGCGCAAAATCAACAACACACCAATCATTCCTACACACCCACCACTAACACCCACACCACCACCCTCCATACACACAGTTGGTATGTCATGGCAACCTCCCCTCTGGCAGTCGAATGCTCATAATGGGTGCATCAGGTGGGGTGGGTCACTTGGCAGTACAAATAGCCAAGGCCAGGGGGTATCATGTCACTGCAACATGTAGTACACGTAATGCAGAGTTTGTCAAGGTCTGTGATTGCGATTGGGTGGGGTGGATGGGGATTAGCTGGTGGGGTGGATGGGGATTTGCTGTGTGGAGAAACCCACCCACCCACACCACACGCCCGCACAACATCACCCCCCCCACCTCTCACGTACTCTCACACACACTCACATCCTCTCACACACATTGTTACACACACTCTCTCACACACCCTCTCACAGAAGCTGGGTGCAGATGACATTGTAGACTACACCACACAAGATGTGGTATCCCTGTACAAGGAACAACCATTTGATGGTGTGGTTGACCTAGTAGGAGGTGTGTGTGTGAGAGAAAATGAGAGAGAGTGAATGTGTGCATACTGTAGAGAGAGGTTGTACGTGTGTATGCACGTGCATACATCTACATTCCCCATATGTGTGCATACCCCATGTATATATTCCCCCAGGCATGTCTGAGTTGCAGGGCCTTGCTGTGGTGAAACAGCGTGGATACTTTGCTGAACTGTTCAACAATGGGTGGAACAAGGTCTACCCCGGCACCATTCGCCCCCTGGTGGCATGGGGACTGCAAACACTCAAGATGAAAACACTGGCACTGCTGCGTTGGGGGCCTGATTACAGAGTAGGGTGATGGTGTTTGCATGTTTTGTGGGGGGGGAGATGCACACGCTGATGTTGTGGAATGTTCTGTTGTTGGAGGGACTCACAGTTGTGGACAGTGGCATTCATCAGTTTGCCCCATTACTCACACACCCACGTTTCACACCTCCACATTTTCACACCCCAATGTTTCATCTCACACAGGTGGGGTTTGAGCGATACAATGTACCTGAAATGAACGACGTGGTTGACCTGGTGAACAAGGGATTGGTCAAAGTACACCTGTCCGAAACATTGCCACTGGGAAGCTGTGCAGAAGCTATGCAACGGGTAGGCCAGGGGCACACACGTGGCAAAGTGGCACTTACTCTTTGAGCAGGAAAGGTTTGTGTTGTTTGTACAGGTTGGTAGGATTTTTCCAACTCACGTTGTCCAAAACCTCTGATATGAACATCCGCATGCCAGCATGTTTTGTCTGCATATTTCGTTTGCAATTTTTTTCTTCAATGTGTCCAGGCTGTGTTGCCATTGCCTGATGTGCATGCTTGTAACAACCCACCACTAGCTCAGCGGTTGTTACACTGGTCACGCGCACATACACATAAAAAGAAGAGGTCGGATACCATCAACTCAATGCCGTCATCATCATCAATAAAAGAAGCATGTCCACGCGAATATGCTGTGTCTGTTGTACATCACCACAATGCATACGAGTCTCTATTCCTACGGCCATGCACACTGCCGGAAAAGGGTCCCTGTTGAAACCAAGGGGGCTCCATCCGGGGGCCTTTCCAGCCGCTGTTCTGCCTGCCTCACCCCCCACACACACATTTACCAAACAGACAATACCACCCGCATTTCTTTATCAGCACGCACACCAAGAAGCACACATGCATGTTCACACACATCCCCTGCACACACACACACACACAAACATGTGCAATGTTGTTGGCTCTCTGTGTGCTATACTGTAGACAGATGTACATTTGACAGGTACAAACACCCCCACTCGCCATGAAACCACACATCACACACACACATCTCATCATGAAACCATGCACACACGCATGTGCACATTGACCAGCATCACATATGCCAAACAACTGCCCGGACCCCATAACACCTCCATCACAATTCCACCCACAACATCAACCAGATCACATGAGCACCCACAACCCCATCATCACCTACAGAATGGCTGGTCAAACATTGCCCAGTCAAAAATCTGTTCATACGACTGTGCAGCACGATCCCAACTGCTGTCACGCTTCATACCACGCATTTGCAGTGCACGGAAGCTGTCTGGGTGGTGGTGGTAGGTTGACAGTGCCATGCCCAGGATGTGCATGAAGGCATCGATGGTGCATGGGGAGAATGTCCACCCAGTGCCCTCATCTGTGTTGGTGGGTGTTGGTGGGTTGGTGTGGTGATGTGTGGTGGTGTGGTGATGTCAAGGTATGTTGGCATGGGGGCTGCAGTGATATGTCCCCTCAAACTCAACAACGAAAAACACTCAACCTGCACAACATCCCACCCCATCCCCTCAACACCCACACCCACGCCACCCTCTCACACCTTGCCATGGGTTGTATGGGATCACAGTGTCCCTCAACCCCCCTGTAGCATGTGCCACTGGTACTGCACCATATCGCATGGCATACAGCTGATTCAACCCACATGGCTCAAATCGAGAGGGCATGAGTACAATATCAGCAGCAGCAGTTATTTTGTGAGACATGGGGACATTGAAGCCCACCCACCCACGTGCTTGGTCCCTGTATGAGGATTCCAACCACCGAAAGCCATTCTGTGTGTGGGGGGGGGGTTGAGTGGTTGGTTACTGGGGGGTACTTGTGTGGGGTGTGTGTACTTGCCATGTACACATGGCGTGCACATGTCATTCTACATTGTGTATTTCAAAATACTTACTCTCTCTGCATACACACTCTCTACAGCCACACACACACTGCATACAACCACACCCACTACATTCTCTACAACCACACACCAGACACACCCACTCACCTCCAATGCAGGGTCACCAGTACCCAGGCACACCAGCTGCACCCCCTGATCCATCATCCATGGTGCTGCTTGTAGGATGATGTCAGCACCCTTTTGATAATCAAGACGACCAATAAAACCAACCAATGGGATCTATGGGGGAGGTGGTGGGGCGGTGGTGGGGTGGTGTGGTATGTGTGTGCTTGTCCAGACATACGACCATGATCATACACATACACCCATCATCACATGCAGATACGTCATATCACACACATGCACACACATCATAACACACACACCATCACACACACATCATCACCCCCCCCCACCCCCCCCCACCCACAAACGACACAACATACATTGGGATCCACAGGCAACCCCAGCTCCTCCTGCAGTGCAGCCTTACACGCCGCTTTACCCCTTGAGAAATCCCCCACTGTGTAATTCTTGGCAATGTATGGGTCCTTGGCAGGGTCCCACTCCTCTGTGTCGATACCATTGAGCACACCATTGAGAACATAGCGGCGGCTGTCCAACATGGGGTTCATGCCCCAGCCACCCTCTGGGGTGCAGATTTCCCATGCATAGCCGGGGGAGACGGTGACGATGCGATCTGCTGTGCTGATGGCCGCCTAGAGGGGTGGGTGGTGTTGTGGGTGGGGTGGTGGATGGTGTTATGGGTAGTGTTGTGGGTGGTGTATTGTACACAAGGTGGATGGTGTTGTGGGTGGTGTTGTGGATGGTGGTATGGGTGGTGTTGACCATGTCACTTGTTCTAGGGGAAACAGGTGTGCATATTTGACATGCAGATGCTCAATACAACACACATACAACATCATCCATCAACCCACCCCAACCCGACCCCAACCACTCACCTTCAACGTATTCACGCTGCGTCCCTCTTCTTCATACGCCCCCATGCGTTCATGTGGTGGATACTGGTACTCCAGTGCCCCATACCACTCTGGTGGCAGCCCCAGTGAGGCATACGTGGTTGGGGGAAACACACCCTGATGCCTCAGGTTGTGGATGGCCAGGATACTGCGGGCGTCTGTGTACACACCATGGGGTCGGTATTTGGCTGCCAGGTAAATGGGTACCAGGCCTGCCATCCAGTCGTTGCAGATGAATATGCAGTTCTCACCATACACAGAACCCTGCAGGGGGAGCTGAAGGGGGGCCTCGAGTGCAGCAAGGCACAGCAACATGTAGCGAAACTGTGTGTGGGGTGCAATACAAGTGTGTTGTGTACACGTGTTGCAATGACGTGTGATGCAATGTTGCATTATTTTTGTTGGGCCATGTGTATGTATATACCACGTGTGTGTATATTGTACTATCACAAAACCCACAATGCAAACCCCACAACACACCTGGTTGTCGCCATACGTTCCATGGGCATCCCCATACAGCCCACCAGGTCGTGGGTAGGATGGATGATCCACAAACACGAAATCAACACCATTGCGCACATGGTGGAAAAACCCAACCTCTGCACCCATCACATCAATGCGCAGGCCAGTGTCGAATGCCTCTGGGTAGTTGGCATACCGGGGTACCACCACCATGACCCTGTGGCCACGTGCTGCCAGGGCTTGGGGGAGGGAGCCACACACATCTCCCAGACCACCAGTCTTCGACCAGGGGGCAGCCTGATGAGGGTGGTTGAAACAATATGCATGGAAACAATGGAAACAACAACAACTATAACAACAACAGCAACAATGGCAACAACAATAACACCACCACCACCAATAACAACAACACACCTCTGAGGTTACAAACACCAGAGTGTATTGTGTCTTGGCAGGTTTGGACACGGATGCACCATTTTCTGTGCCCTGTTGCTCTGCTGGTTGCTGTTGAGGTGCTTGCACAGCGGATGTTCCATTGGTTTGTTGAGGCGCATCAGTAGGGGATGGTGGTGCCTCTGCAGTAGCTGATGCATCCTCAGCTACCACCTCAACCACCTCAACGGCAGCATCAACCTCCTCTTCTGCTTTTGCTGCAACTTCATCTTCGTCCTCTGTGTAATCATCACTGTCTTCTGCAGGGTTGGCATCAACATCTTGCTGTGGAGGTGCAATGTCCTTGTTGGTGTCGTCGCCTTCCTGCACCACCTCCTGTGTCTGTGGGTGTGCCACGAGGAGTTGTGAGGTTGCTGCTGTATACAAGCGCATACACCTGCATACACCACACCTGCTCTGTGGTGTTCTGCTCTGTGGTGGTGGTGGTGGTCGTTGTGGCACTGCTGGTGCCTGATCGGAAAATCAGTCTCCAACCCCGTCCAATATTCGCAGATGTGGGTGCTGAGACACGTGGGGCACGACGGGGTAGCACCTGCGGCGTGGAAGGGCCATGCATTGTGCAACGAGAGCCAGGTATCGCGTGTAAACGTGGGGCGCCATGGCTTCAAACACTTGCTAGGTGCACTATTGCAGACATCGCGCATGGTAATTCACGTGTCAAGCAAGCAGCTATCGAACAAAATCAAGCACACAGCCCTCTCTGCTGATTCCCATCAACCCTTCGCTGCACACCTTTATGGTCATCCGCAAAGGCGTTTGCCCACGGGTAGGAACCAGGCCACGCATTTGTGGTGGTGGGCTTGTGCTGTGGCTGAAGACGAGCTGGTTGCAGTCTACAGATTGTCTTCACCGCAGATACTCTTTTGCCAGGGACGCTCTGAGCGGTGTGATATGTGTGTATTGCAGGTGTAATGCGGGTGTGTTGGGTTTGATATGTTTTGACGATGCACAGTACGAACATATTATTGCTGCCCAACTTTGGGGCGCCAGATTTGTGCAACATCTTTCGTGGTTGGTTGGAGAGCTGCCGCAGAGAAGCTGCAATAATAACTGCGATCTGTTGTGTGTGCTGAAATACACGGTGTACTACACGAGGGCAGATTGTCCGTCTTGTGATGCTCATCCATGGTGTTGCACCTACCTTGTGGAGCTCTTCTTCACTCTTCAACCACTGATCAATAACCAACACTGAACAAGAATGCCTGCTGAAGAATGTGTCAAGGTGGTGGTGCGATGTCGACCCCTCAACGACAAGGAGCGCAGCAGTGGGCGCACCAATATCGTTGAGGTCGACGCAGATGGACGTGAAGTCGTGCTGCTGCCCTCTCCAGACGATCCTGCAACCTCTCGACGTTCATTTACGTTTGACAAGGTAGTGTGTTTGTGGGTATGCGATGGGAACATATGTTGCGCTGTGTGTGTATGTGAGAGAGAGCTCAACAAAGTACATTCAGCAACATGCAGTGCATAATTGGTACCATGCCCAGGCATTTGGGCAAAACAGCACCCAAGACACAATCTATGATCAAGTGGCACGACCCATCTTGACATCTGTATTGTCGGGCTTCAATGGCACCATCTTTGCATATGGTCAGACTGGCTCAGGCAAAACCCACACCATGTTGGGACGTGAGCATCCACCAGAGCAGCATGGCATCATACCACGTACATTTCGTGATGTATTTGCCACCATTGCATCAGATGGCCAACGTGAATACCTGGTGGGTGTTGTGTTGTACTCTTCCTGTGTACGCATTGTTTCTGTGTGCATCTACTGTGTACACACATGTGTCCATATTCAACCCCTCACATCCCCACCCTTCTCACATCCCCACCCTTCTCACATCCCCACCCTTCTCACATCCCCACCCAACCACCCATCAGGTGCGTGTATCCTTCCTCGAGGTGTACAATGAGGAAGTGCGTGACCTGCTATCAAAGGACCCCAAGCAGCGACTCGAGGTGCATGAGAATGAGGATGGGGTGTATGTCAAGGGCTTGTCGTCGTTTGTGGTGCGCAATGTGGAGGAGATGACCAAAGTGCTCGAGGTAGGGGTATTGGTGGGGGGTTGGGGATGGTGTGAAGAATGGGTGGGAGATGGGTGGGAGATGGGGATGGTATGGCACAGCCATGTCTATCTCACACGCCCTCTACATGCCTACACTCCACATGTACACCCACTATCACGCCCACACCCACTATCACAGGCACACTCATAATCAAATTCACAATCAACAACACACACGCAGGTGGGCAACAAGAATCGCAGTGTGGGCGCCACCCTCATGAACCAAGACTCTAGCCGATCACACTCTATATTCACCACTACCATTGAAACCAGTGAAACCAGCCCAGATGTATGTGCGTGTGAGGGCAATGCCACCATGGTGCATTGTGAAATGGTAAACTGCTTTGAACATTGCTTGTATTGCTATTGTAATTCCATTCTCATACACACACATTCTCATACACAGCGTGGTAATCGTATTAGGGTGGGTAAACTCAACTTGGTGGATTTGGCTGGCAGTGAGAGACAAAGCAAAACAGGTAGAGGACAATTGGGGTGGCTGTGCACATGCATAATAGTGTTGGTGGTGGTGGTGGTGTGTCTGTTTGTGTATATAGTGGTGCCTGTGATGTGTTGTGTGCATTGTATGTCCATGTGTATGGATTGTATGTCTACATGTGTATGGTAGTGTGTCTACATATGTACTAGTATGTCTACAAATTCCTCCACACCCCACCCCATTCCCTTGGTGCATGACCTACAGGTGCTACTGGTGAGAGGCTCAAGGAAGCTTCCAAAATCAACCTGTCCCTGTCAGCACTTGGCAACGTGATTAGTGCACTCGTGGATGGGAAGAGCGGTGCGTGTGGGTGTGGTGTGCGCGTGTGGTGTTTGTGGTGCGTGATGGTGTGGTGTTTGTGGTGTGTGATGGGTGTGATCTTTGTACAGGAATAACTGTACATTGGTGTAGTTCCCACCTTCAACCCATCAACTCTCCTCTCTCTCTCTCTCTCACACACACACACACACACACACACACACACACACACA
>VFQP010001676.1_pt1 | contig 28127 bp, 32 predicted proteins | sample 3512351 | NCBI WGS metagenome assembly VFQP01 (sample SAMN10412372, study PRJNA504923) | tailings metagenome | isolation source: Relicate 1 Philex TSF1 revegetated site | place: Philippines: Tuba, Benguet | collected 2017-08-29
GCTGCGCGCGCCGGCGCCGGCGCCCGCCGCCGCCTCGGTGCCCTCGAACCCGCGGTCGGCCTGCAGGGAAAAACACACGGCCCGCACGCAGTCCACTCTCGCTCCGCTCCTCTCCCGCTCGCGCTGGCGCCTCTGCTCCGGCGCCGCCACTCCTCACCTTCCCAAAGCAAAGCGCAAAGGGAAGAGGCCACCACACCCCGCGTCCCGCCAACCAGCCCAAGTCCAAGCAACCCCCACACCGGCGCCGCACCTTGAACTTGTCGGTGCGCACGGCGCCGCCGCCGCCCGCGCCGCCCGCGCCGCCCGCCGCCGGCGCCTCGTCCTCGTCGGCGGGCGCGTTCTTGGGCCGGTGCAGCCCGCCGGCGGCGCTGCGGTCGGCGAACAGCGCGCCCTCGTACACGTTGTAGCCGTCCTCGGTGCCAAACCCGCTGGCCATGCCCTGGTCCTGGTTGAAGAGCCGCTGGTCGTACGCCACCTCGCCGGCGTTGACCTTGGCCATGCCCAGCGCCACCTGCAGGGAAAGGGAGGGGAGAGAGAGAGAGAGGGAGTGCGCGCTTGCATTGAGGTGCGCGCGCACGTAGCTGCCGCCGAGCCGTCAGGCGCGTGCCAGCGCGAGCGCACGCGAGTGCAAGCGTGTGCGCGTGGTTGGGGGTAGGCGGCGGCGGCGGCGGCGGCGGCAGCTCAAACAGCGCGCTGAGCGAGCCGTGCCCTTCAGCGCTGAGCAGTCGCTTGCGCTGCGACGGCCCGAGCGCGCACGCTGCGCTGGCGAGGGTCCCCCCACCCCCGCGCGGGGCGCGCACCTTTTCGGAGATGTCGCGGTCGCGGTCGCGCGTGAGCTTGCTCTTTTTGCTGGGGCCCGCCTGCGCGTCGCGCGCCTCGAGCCGCCGCTCCCGCTCGCGCTCCCGCCGCCTGCGCGCCACGCCGCACGGGCCCCACAAACGGGGGGAAGAAGAACGACACGTCGCGGCAGGCGCTTCGCAGTCACGCAGGCGCCGCGGCGCGTGGCTGTCGCAGAAGGAGAAGAAGGGAGAGGGTTGCGCGTGCGCTCGCGACGCACCTTTCCTCGCGGATCTCGTCGCGCTTGCGCCGCTCCTCCCGCTCCTCGGCCGTCTCCTCCTCCTCGTCGTCGCCGCCCCGCCCGCCGCGCGGCGGCAGGGGCGGCAGGTCCTCGTCCAGGTCGTCGTACCCGCCAGCTCTCCCCCCCGGCGCACCGCCGCCGGGCAGGGGCGGCGGCGGCGGCAGCCCCCCGCCGTCGAGCCGGCTGGCCAGGCCGCCGCCACGCTCCATGCGCGCCTTCATGGCCAGCTCGCGCAGCTCCGCCTCCTTCTTGGCCTGTACGGGGCAGGGGTGTGGCGAGGGAGCAGCGGCGGCAGCGTCCCGGAGGGCAGCACAACTCGTCAGCGGCAGCGCAGGGCAACGTGACGGTTCCCCTCGCCGTCCTGTCTGCTAGAGTCGCTCGCTCCGCAAAGGCCCCTGGCAACGGGCCCCTCGCAACGGGCAATAGACAGGGAGGCGTGGCGCGATACCCCTTTGCTCGCACTCCGCGCGTTCTGCGAGTGCAGAGGACCCTGCGCCGGGGAGGGAGGCGCAGATGATTCCCTCTCACCTTTTCCTTGGCGAGCAGCTCCTTCTGCACCTGCGCCCTCATGGTGATGGCCTCCCTGGCCTTGGCCTCGGCCATGAAGAGCGCCTCGCTGAGCCCGGCAAACTTGTCGTTGATGACCGTCTGCTGCAGCCCGCGCCCGTCAGCCGCCAGGCGCTTGTCCAGAGGGATGGTGTAGCCCTGCGGCGGCGTAGCCCAACGGCGCGCGCAACACGCTACACGCATCACGCTTGCGCGCACGTGCGCGCCCCTGTTCCTCAGCATAGCAGCTTGCTGCCCAGGTGGCGCCGCGGGCGGCGGGTGCCTGCAGCGCCCGCGGGAGAGAGGGCAGGAAGGGGGCGCGCACCTTGTTGTTCTTCCAGTTGCTGATGCAGGGCGGGATCTTCCAGTCGGCCTGGTCCTGCGCCGTGACGGGGCGGGGCGGCGAGTGCATGACGGGCACGGGCGGCGACCCGGGCCCGCGCGGCACCTTGGTGTGCCGGAACTTGGGCGGCTCGAGCGGGTCGACGGGCATGTCGTGCATCTTGATGATGCGGTGCGAGGCGCCAGAGCTGTAGGCCGGGCCCTGCTGGCTGGGCGTGTACTTGATGAACTGGGGTGCGCCGGGCGCGGCGGGCACCGCCTTGACGTTGGTGAGGCCCAGCTTGTTCTGCACCACGCGCTCGAGCGCCAGCTGCGTCTCCTGCACCGTCTTCTCGACCTCCTCCTCGTCCGGCTTGGCCAGCGCCTGCGTGTGCGGGAGGAGGGGCGTGTGGTGGCGCGGCCGCCCAGGGCTGGTTCGCGGAGGCTGCAGCCAGCGCCCCCGGCCTTGGTGCTGCCGCTGCACGCATGCTGTTCTGGCGAGCTGCTGCTGCTGCTCCTGCTCTTCGCAATTCGCCCCCCCGTGGCTCGGCCGCGCACCTCTTTGCTGGTGATGCGATCGACCTTGGGGACGAGCGCCTTGTGGTCGGCGTGGATGATCTTGCCCTTGTTGCTGCCCTGGCGCAGCAGCGCGTCGTAGGCCACCTCGCCCGAGTTGGTGACGCTGAGCGCCAGGGTGCGATTGCTCTTCACGGCGTCCGGCCGGCCCATGTCGAGCGGGTACTGCGCGACATGGATCTCCGGGAAGGCGCCGCCGTCGCCAAAGTCCTCGGGGCGCCGCGGCACGAACTTCTGGCGCTTCAGGTAGGGCGGGACCTCCTTGACGCTCTTGCCCGCCTGCTCCGGCGCAGCAGGGGCCACCGGGCCCACGTAGTGCTGCGTGGGAGCGGGCAGCTGCGACAGGAGCGTCGCCATGCTGCTCGCCCGCTGCTCGGAGGGCTGCTGCTGCGCTGCGCGGCGGTGTGTGCGCGCTGTGGGGCTTCTTGGCGGAGCTCCCTCTCTTCGTTCAAGCGAACAGGCCTCTCAGCGTGTGGAGGACTTGCTGAGCAGAGAGCGCTGGTGTGCCCGCGCTGAGCGGGGCTGTGCTTCTCGCGCCAAGCCCCCGGCGAACCCCATGCGGCCGGAGAGCTCGCTGCTGCAGGCTGGCTCAGCGTTGGCAAGGCTTCTGATGAGCGAAGAGGTGTCGGGGCAGCAGGGCCCGCCGTCAGAGGCCGGTGCGTGCACGGGTGATTGATGCGGCCCACCGCTCGCCGTGCGGGCCATCACGTGCACGCTTGGCCCCGCACGCCCACACACGCACGCCCCTCGCGCAGGCTCGGACCTCAGCGAGGCGGACGTCACCAGCGGCTTCACCGCGTCAGGCGTGCCGCTGCCCCCGCTGCGAGAGGACGACCAGCTCATCACAGCCTCCATCCTCGCGCTGTGCGTCGGCGATCACTGCACATGAACGGGGCCCTCGCCAGAGGAGTGGGCCCTCACCCGTCGGCCATCGGCGCTGCGTGCGCTGCACGCTGCTCCGGACGCTGCACGCAGGCACCCTACGCAGCTCTGCGTGGGGCAGCAGCAGGTGCAGGCCAAGGCGGCCAAGGTCGCGCGCAAAGGCCTGGCGCACCGCAAGAAGAAGCTCGCCAAGTTCCTGGCCAAGCACCCCATCCCCGTGGTGCTGGGGCCGCCTCGCCCGGACGGTCCGCAGCAGCAGCAGCAGCAGGGCGCGGGCACCATGTACATCATCGGCGAGTGCCTTTGCGTGCTCCCCACACTGTGTGTCTGTGCGCACCGCCTCCCACACTCACCGGCGCCTCCCTCCCTCCTGCGACTGCAGACCACCACCATCTGGCGTCGGCGCTCTGGCGGGAGGGCATCGACCATGCGTCGTGTCAGGTGGTGCTGGACTATGGCTCGCTGCCGTGGCTGGACTTTTGGCGGGCCATGGAAGGTGCGGCGGTTGGCTCCATTTTCCCAAGCAGGACCTCCACGTGCTCCTCCTCCTTGGGCCTCCTCAACCCCTCACCTCAGGTGAAGAGGCGGCCGGCCTGCTCCTGCGCATGCTCCTGCGCGGCCCTGCAGAGAAACACTACATCTGGCGGCACGACCACACGGGGCGGGCGCTGAGCCTGGACGAGTTTGTCGAGGCGCTGCCCGCTGACGTGCGCGGGCTCAAGGACGACCCGTACCGCAGCCTGGCGGCGCTGGTCAGGCTGCAAGGCGGCTATGACAAGGCGAGGCCTGCTGTCCTCGCGTGCTTTGAGATGAGGTCAACATGTTGACCGGCCATGTTGACGCACCACCACGGTGCGTTGGCCGCACAACCACAACGCAGGTCTGGGTGCCGTTCTCCGAGTTCCGGTGGGCCAACTTCTTCCGCCAGGCGGTGCCGGGGCTGGCGCCGGGGCAACCGCCGGACGAGCCCGCCGTGCTCGAGGCGGCCATGTCGGCGGCGAGGGAGCCTGCTGCCTCAAGCTTGCCGGGCTTCATCACCAACTTGAACCCATCAGCTTGAGCTCTGGACCGCTTGAACGAGGGCGTGGGGCACGCGCGCCCATGGCGGTGGCGTCCGTGCATCCCGCAGTGTTGTGCCTCTGGTATCGCTTATTCTTTAGGAGAGGAGCGCCGCTGCAACCGCTGAGGACACCACAGCAGCACTTCACGAGGAGCACGCGGAGGGAGCACAGGAGCAGCGAGATCGATCTTTGGGACTCGAAGGCCCGCCCCACCCCCAAGTCGCAGCTGTTTGTCGAGGAGCGGTTGTCAAGATGATGCCTGGTTTCGGGATGGTGAGTGCGTTTGATCGAGGCGCTGCGGCCTCGCGCTGGGCCGAGCTTGTATCGAGCAAGTTCGAGCCAGCGGCGCGGCCCGCGGCGCCAAACCAATTGCGCGTGCCTGTGCGCACAACGCGCATGTCATGTCGCTGCGCAGCAACCCCAAATCATCCTCCTCAAGGAGGGGACGGACACGAGCCAGGGCAAGATGCAGCTCATCAGCAACATCAACGCGTGCACGGCGGTCGTGGACACAGTGCGCACGACGCTGGGGCCTAGGGGCATGGACAAGCTCATCTACAACGACAAGGTGAGCTTTCCGCGCGTTCGCTGGGCGCGCTCCCTTTGGGGGGGTCGGTACCCCACACGCGCGCCCTGCGCTCCCCGCGCGCCGCAGGGCCAGACGACCATCTCAAACGACGGCGCCACCATCATGCGCCTGCTCGAGATCGTGCACCCGGCGGCCAAGACGCTCGTCGACGTCTCGCTCGCCCAGGACGCCGAGGTACCCAGAATTTGAAGTGCACTCACAACAAAGCCGTGATCCAGCAGCGAGCAGCAGCAGCAGACACCCGCAGCAGTGAGCAGGTGGGCCACACAAGCCCCCTGCGCGGGCAATTGAGGGCCTGGGGGCGGCGCCGCCTGCAGGTGGGCGACGGCACCACCTCGGTGGTGATCCTGGCGGGCGAGTTCCTCAAGGAGGCCAAGCCGTTCGTGGAGGAGGGCGTGCACCCACGGGTGCGTGGCCACGCGGCACAGCTGCGCACGGGGCAGGTGCCCAGGGGCTCCACCTCACACGGCCGGCGCGCCTCTTGCCCGCTCCTGTGCCGCAGAGCATCATCAAGGCGTTCAGGCTGGCGTCGCAGATCGCCACGCAGCAGCTGTCCAAGCTGTCGGTGAGCCTCGAGGGCAAGCCCGAGGAGGAGAAGAAGGCGTTGCTGGAAAAGTGCGCCATGACCACGCTCAACTCCAAGCTGGTGAGCTGCAGCAGGCTGGGAGGAGCAGCTGGAGGAGGAGGTAGACGAGGACGAGCAGCCCTGCAGGCGGGCGGGTTGGGAGAGAGGGCCCTGGAACGCAGCCACAGGCAGGGTGTCAAGTCGAGGACGCCCTGCTCAGGGGAGCGGAAGCGTGTGGGCGATGCGGGCCGGAACCAACAACACGACCGCACCTGCTGCCCTGGCGTGCGGACCCGCGACCGACACCCACAACCGCCTGCCTGCCTGCCCGCCTGCGTTTGCCCGCAACAGGTGAGCGGCGAGAAGGAGTTCTTTGCCAAGATGGTGGTGGACGCCGTGAGCACGCTGGACCCGCAGACGCTCGACCTGCGCATGATTGGCATCAAAAAGGTGACGGGCGGCGGCCTGCGCGACTCGTTCCTGGTGGACGGCGTGGCGTTCAAAAAGACCTTTTCGTACGCCGGGTTCGAGCAGCAGCCAAAGTCCTTCAGCAACCCCAAGATCCTGCTGCTCAACATTGAGCTGGAGCTCAAGGCGGAGAAGGAGAATGCCGAGGTGCAGTGCGGTTTCGTCTTGTCCCAGGAAGGGGGGGGGTTCCGAAGGGGGGGGAGAGAGGGCGTGCCGCGCTGGGGCGCCGCTGGGACACACCTGGGAGGGGATGTTTGGGTGGGTGAGGGATAAGAGGGAGTGGTGGCGGGCTGGCGGCGCCCAGTTGGCCGCAAGGCGGCACGCCAAGTGTTGCGGTGCTGTGCGCGGCGTGGGCTTGGCCGCGCGCAGATCCGGTTGGAGGACCCGGCCATGTACCAGTCCATTGTGGACGCCGAGTGGAACATCATCTACGACAAGCTGGCCAAGTGAGATGCGCGGCGCGGCGGTTGCGCAGCGCGGCGGGATTCGTTCTGCCACACACACCGGACTGGGGCCTGCCTGGCGCAGTCCTGCCGCACAGAGCGCACCACAGCACGCGGGCCAGCACGCGGCGGTTGGGACGCGGCGGTTGGTTCTGCCACAAACGGGTTGGGTGGGGTGCCAAGCGAAGACACCATCAGGAGCAGCGCGGCGATGGAGGGCGGCCACCGCTGCGCACACACGAGGGAGGGGATGGCTTGGGCGGTCGCGGCAACTTGCGGCATGTGGTGTGTGGTGTGGTGTGGTGTGTGCGCGAACACACGCAGGTGCGTCGAGTCTGGCGCCAACATTGTGCTGTCTCGGCTGGCCATTGGCGACCTGGCGACCCAGTACTTTGCCGACCGCAACGTGTTCTGCGCGGGGCGCGTGGAGGGCGCCGACATGGAGCGCGTCAGCAAGGCGACGGGCGCGCGCGTGCAGACCACGGTCAACAAGTTGGACCCGGCGGTGCTGGGCACGTGCGCCGACTTTGAGGAGAAGCAGGTGCGGGGTTGAGGGGTTGGGGGGGTTGAGGGAGGGAGGGAGGGAGGGGCACGTGCGCAGCGATTGAGGCAAAGCAGGTGGTGGGGCTTGAGGGCGGGAGTGGGCCGGGGAGGGAAGGGCGGGGGAGGGTGCCGGGCGACACCTGCTCAGGTGTGAGGCGTGGGAGGGCTGAAGGGGGGGGGGGCGGCGTGAGGGAAGGGCAAAAGCTCGACGGGCTGAGCGCCCTGGGGGTCCCTTGGGAGCGCGCCCTCCTCCTGAGCCCTGCCTGTGCCGCACGCTTTGCCTTGCATTGCCGCGCCTTCACGTACAGGTGGGCGCCGAGCGGTACAACCTCTTCAAGGGGTGCCCCCAGGCGCGCACGGCCACCATTGTGCTGAGGGGAGGCAGCGAGCAGGTGCGCGCGCGCGGCGCTGTGCCTCCCTCTCTGCCCGCCTGGCTCTGGCGCTCGGCGGACAGTAGGCGTGCAGTCACTCGCGCTCGCTCAGACCTGGGCGCTTGGCCGCTCCCCCCCCTCTCGCGTGCCCCTGTGCGTGCCCCTGCAGTTCATCGACGAGGCCGACCGCTCGCTGCACGACGCCATCATGATTGTGCGGAGGGCGCTCAAGCACGCCGAGGTGGTGCCCGGCGGCGGCGCCATCGAGATGGAGGTGCGCCCGCGGCGGAAAATCTGCGCGCAAGAGCTCCCTCCTCCGCCAGCGGGGGCAAAACCTCCGCGCCGCGCGCCCTGACGCCTGCCCTGCCACACCTGTTTCTGGCGACGCTCGTGCGTTTGCGCTCACGCCGGCTTGCCGCCGCTGGCACGGTCGCCCGCCCGCGCTCGCAGCTGTCCAAGCACCTTCGCGAGGTGGCGCTGACGCACACGTCCAAGAGCCAGCTCTTCATCAAGGCCTTGGCCAAGGCGCTCGAGGTGATCCCGCGGCAGCTGTGCGCCAACGCCGGCTTCGACGCGACGGACGTGCTCAACCTGCTGCGGCAAAAGCATGCGGCAGCCGACGGGTCGGGGCGCAACTTTGGCGTGGACGTCAACACGGGCGGCGTGGTGGACACGTTTGAGGCGTTTGTGTGGGAGCCGACGCTGGTCAAGATGAACGCCATCAAGGTGAGAAAGAGGGGAAGGGGCTGGGGAGGGAGGCACGTGCGGAGGAAGGAAGGGCAGGGGAGGGAGGGAGGGACGAGAGGCACCTCTGGGGCTCACCCAATGGCGGACAACAACGTGCTTTGTATCGTCGTCGCGCGTGCAGAGCGCGACCGAGGCGGCGTGCCTGATCCTGTCGGTGGACGAGACGGTGCGCAACCCCAAGAGCGAGACGCCCGACGCGCTGAGCGGCGCCGGGGCCAACGCCGCCATCACGGGGCAAGGCGGCCGGGGGAGGGGCCGCGGCGGGCGCGGCGGCGGCCGCGGCATGCGGCGGTGACCGTTCGGGGGGGGCGCCACGCGTCCCGCCACACGCCACACTGCTGCTTGGCTGCTGCTCCCACGCTGCTCTTTGCTGTCGAGGCGCTGGCGTTACCGCAGCATTCATGGCAACCCACCATGGTCGACGCTGGCCCTCGACCGAAGTTTGAATTCGAACGGCGCGAGATCCTGACCTCGTCGTTCAGGTCGCGGGGTGATCTGACGCGTGCAGGAACCCGCCCGAGTTCGCGTCCCCTCGATCAGCTTTCGCACCCAAGCGGCGACCCGGGGTGTGGCGCAGGGGGAGCTTGCCGCTCCGGCCGGCCGATGGCATGTCGTTCGTCGTGCCGCGCTTCACCGCGCTTCGTTCCGCGCGCTCAACGACGCGTTCCGACGGACGCGGCCGGCGGCAGCGGCGCGCGTGCGATACCAGGCCTTGCAGCGATCGGCGCGCGAGCACACTGGCACTAGTGCATGTGCATCGGCGTGATCTTGCAGCGGCGTCATGCCGAAAGCATGGACGCCAAGGTCTGCGAGGCGGGTTGGGGTTGGCCGCTTCCACCGGCCGGCGAGCTCAGGAGGCTTCTGCCACGGCCCTTTGCCCCGCGCCGCACACGGGCCCCCCCTTGAGAGTCCATGGAGACGATGCAAGTCCTCCCTATGCTCCAGCAACAGGGCGGAAGCTCTTTGCGGCCGCGAGCCTGGACGTGGTGACGTGCAAGCGTGCGCGAACGAGGCGGCAGGCGTGACAGGCCTTGGGTGACAACGGTCCGGCAGCGACATCAACCGTCAAGGTTTGCGAGGTGGAGTGCGTCCTCTCTTCATCGCCCTTTGGCCTTGTACGTGTTGCTCTGCGCCTCCCTTACTCTTGCAAGAGAGGAGAGGTCAAGCGACGAACGTCCAGCGCCTCATGCGGCGGGCGCACTCATTGCTGCCGCTCCGCAGCAGCACAAATACAAACCGTGGCGAGCATCCGTGACAGGTGCGCCTCCCGAATGTGGCAAAACTGTGGCGGGCGGTGCGCTGGTCCGCACCCGCCCAGGCAATGCAAAGCACCCCCCCTCCGCGCCAGGTCACGCACAAACTGCGAGCGTCAAGCCCCCTCTCCCTCCCCTCCTAACCAACACAGCATGTCTGTCTGTCTCGAGAAACTGCCCTCACATCACCACCGCGTCCAAGCCCAACGGTCGCGGGAACGGGCACGCACGCCCCAGTGCAGCATCCGCGGACCCAAGCCTCACGCCTGCGACGACCGCGGCGGCGGCTGCGCGCTCGCCACGCCCTCCTCGCCGCCCAGCGGCAGCACAGGCCTGCCGAACAAGGAAGACGAAGGCGAGAAGGAGGACGCCGGCTGTGGCTCTGCCCCCGATCCCCTCCACTCCCCGTTGCTGTAGTAGAGGTTGGGCAGCCCCAGCCACCACTTCAGCCGCTCCACAAGCACCGCCCCGCCGTCCGCGTCGCCGCCCGCCGCATCGCTGCTGGCAGCAGCGCTGGCGGCGGCGGCCAGGGCGCCGCCGTCGCCGCGGCCCTGCTGCTGCCGCCACTCGGCGATCCAGCGCTGGTACTTGGCGTGGTCCACCTCGGCGCCCGTCAAGGCCTGCGCACAATCAATCAATCACTTCCTTTCCTTTCCTTCGGCAACTTCAGGTCAGAAGGCATGGTGAGGTTCCAGAAGTGCAGCAAGCAACTCACCGCGGCGCGGAGCACCTTTGCTGCCGAGTCGAGCGCTCCGCTGCGCACGCACAGCCGCACCACGGGGTCGAGCAGCCGCCTGCCCGGCCGCCCGCCCAGCACCAAAAAGCGGCGCAGCGCCGCCAGGGCCTCCCGCAGCTCCCCGCGCTGGCAGCGCGCGCGCACCACGGCGCCCCAGGCCGCCGCCGGCGCGCCCTGCCCCTGCGCGTTGGCCAGCGAGGAGGCCTGCTCGGCGGCGCGCTGCGCCTCGGGCAGCGAGCCCATGGACGCGTGAACGGCGGCCAGCGCGCTCCACGCCACGGGGTCGGCAGCCGCCGTGCCGCTGGCCTGCGCGGCAGCATCAGCAAGGGGCCAAGGAAGCCACCGCATGTCAGGGACCGCGTGAGTTGTGGCCACACCGCCAGCGCCCTGCCAGCCTTCCCCACGTCGCTCCCGCACCTGCAGCTCGCCCCACACGGCCAGCGCCACGCCAAACCGCCCCGCCCGCGCGTGCGCCATCATGAGCGCCGTCAGCGCCGCGCCGTCCAGCGGCACGCCGTCCGCCCGCATCAGCCGCACCAAGTCGGGCAGCCGCCCGCGACCCCACTGGCTTGGAGGCGCCGCCGGGTCCCCGCCCGCCGCTGCCACACCACCCCCCACCTGCTGCTGCTGCTGCGACGAAAACAACACCTGCCCCTGGATCCCCTGCAACTGCGCGTCCTCCACAGACCGCCGCGCCGGCGGCGCCGCTAGGTCGTCCGCCGCCGCCGCCTGCCCCTCCGCCCGCTGCCGCAGCTGCAACTGCTCCTCCACCGACGTCAGTGCCGGCGACGGCCGCCGCTGCAGCCGCCGACCCTCCTCCCGCTCCTCCTCCGCCCCGCCTCCCAGCGACGACGAAGGCAGCCAGCCGCCGCCGGGCGCCTCCGCCGCTGCCACCAGCAGCATGGTGTAGGTGTCAGCGCCCGGCCTGACGCCGCGCCGGCGCATTTCCTGCAGCAGCTCGAGCGCGCGCGCCTGGCCCGCCACGCCCAGCTTGAGATAACCCCGCATGAGGGTATTGTAGAGGGCGGCGGTGGGCGCGGCGAGGCCCAGGTCGGCGAGCGCGCGGCGGGCCACGCGCTCGGCGGCAGCGGCGTCGCCGGCGCGCATGTAGCCGTCCACCAGGGCGCCGTAGAGGTGCGGGCTGACGTGCGGCGGCGGCGGCGCTGAGGTTGCTGCTGCTGCTGTGGGGCCTGTGGGAGGGGTGGCGGTGGGAGGGCCGCTCCCGTTGAGGTGGTGGTGCTGCGGCGGCAGGGCTGGCGGTGTTGCGCCGTTGAGGTGGTGGGTGCTGCTGATGGCTGTGTGCTGCTGGTGTTGCTGGGACAGGTCTCTGCTGAGGTGCTGAGGGTCGCTGGTGGTGGGCGTGGTGGTGGGGGTGGGGGTGGTGGGTTGCGCGGGCTTCCAGGCCCAGGCCTCCTCCAGCACGCGCTCCGCCCACTTGAGGTCGCCAGCGCGCACGTACGCCTGCGGCCGTAGAGCAGCAGCAGTGCGTCGCATGTGCAAGTGAGTACGTTGGGCAGCTGCACCCGTCACGAGCTCACCAGTCAAGAGCTCCCCACGCCGGCACCTGCGCTGCTGCTTGGTGGCAGGCGGCCCTGTTCTCCTTGAACGCCTGCCAACCCAGCACCGCTCCCGGCCACCCCTCCCGCCCTCCAGCACCGCTACTCACGTGCACCAAACACGACCAGGTGAAGGCGTCTGGCTGCACGCCCGCCGCCGCCGCCTGCGCCACCACGCCGCGAGCGCTCGCCACGTCGCCCGCCCGCGCGTACCCCCACGCCAAGGTGTTCCACGCCACGGCGTCCGGCGGCGCGCGCAGCTGCTGCCTCAGCCGCGCAAACACGCGCTGCGCCTGCACCATGTCGCCCTGCTCGCAGTAGCCCATGATGAGGCGGTGGTAGGCGCCGGCGCCCACGCGCACACCCAGCCGCGACGCGCGGCGGAGCACCTCGCCGGCGGTGTCGAGCCGCCCCGTGGCGCAGCACGCCGCGATGCCTGCGGGCGGCGGGAAGCGACGAAGTGCAGGGCAGGAGTGAGGGCCTCTCTCAAGGAGGTCTCTGCAGCCACGTGACATCGCCTCGCAGCGCTGCTGCCCTGGCACATGTGCGGATTGCTGTGCGGGCTGCGGCCCACTCGGCGACGCCCTCTCGCCGCGCCGCTGCCCTGCCAAGCGTGTGCAGCACTTCTTGAGGTGCGGCGCGCACCTGCCCGCACGGCGGCGCCGTCGAGCGCGGCGCCGTGCGCGTCTCGCAGCTCCTGCCACACGGCGAACGCCAGCTGGCGGCCGGGGAGGCCGCGCTGCCGCCGCCGCCGCTTGAGCAGCTGGCATATGAGGCTGGTGTAGTGCTTGACGGTGGGTAGCCCCCACACGGCGGCGCTGCGGCGGAAGAGCTCCACCGCCTGGCGCAGCCATCCCGCCTGCGCGCAGCGCGCACCCAGCGTTCACACCATGCCTTTCAGCAAACGGCTGCAGGTGGCCGCCCTGTCGCACAGGCTCGCTTTGGGGTCTGAGGATCGCGGCGGCGGCTGCGAGAGGGTCGGGGCGCCTCTCACCTTGAGCGCTGCCTGCCACAGCGCCGTGTAGGTGTCTGGCTGCAGCTCCACGCCCAGCGTCTCGGCCTGAGCGTAGGCCGCCCAGACGTCTGGCCACACGGCTGCGGGCACGGCCGATGGCTGATGAGCGTCCTCCTCCGCTGCTTCTGCGGCCTGGCCCACCGCGCCCGCGCACTCTGCAGGAGCAGCAGGCGAGCGCGTGTGCTGCTGGAGCGCGTGCGCGATCCTGCAGCTGCACCTTTCCCCCGCCTGGCGCGTCGCTCTCACCTCGCAGGAGAGAGTTCACCTCTCTGCCACAAGCCTGCGTGGCCTGTGTGGCGGCCTCCTGCTCGGAGGCGCGCTTGAGGAGCGCCCGCAGCGAGGACAACGCTCTCGATGCCGAGCCTGCTACGTGCTCGGGCGCTGTCGCGCGCTCCTGGTGCTGCAGGCTGGCCGCGCACGGTGGTGGGTGGTGGCGTGGCCCCGCTCGCCCGGCCGTCACTGCGGGCGAGCCACTCGCGGCGTGGCGATGGTGTTGCACGTGCGACAGGGACGCCAATGACGCTGCGCAGGCTGCTGTCGCTGCTCTGCACGTCCTGTAGGCGGCGAGCAGCTCCGTGGGCGAGGCCACGGGACGCCGGACGCAGCAGTGCCGCCGCCGCTCATCGGCAGCAGCAGCGTGAGCAGCAGAAGCAGCACGTCGTGGCTGCGGCTGCTGCGGCTGCTGGAGCGCTGCTGAGGCGCCCGGCACGCCTGCTCCTCCTCCGCCTCCTCCGCCCAGGCGCCACTCCATCGAGCCTGCTGCAGGCCTTCAAGCAGCTGCTCTTCTGCGCATTCTGTGGACTACGGTGGTGCTGGGGTTGCTCGTTCTGCGTGCTTGCGAGGCCAGGCACCGTTACCCTACGCCTTGCCCTCGCGCGACCACAAAGCATGCACGCAACGCTCCAGCACCCTGGCAACAGCGCAAAGGCAAGAAGAGTGCTTGCAGGATGCGTGCCACGAGCTGCAGAAGCGCAGGAGGACGCCGGCGACGCCCCGCTCACGCGCGGGACATGCCCGGCTAGGCCCCTTCCTGCCATGTGCGTGGTCTGGAGCCCCATCGTCAGCAGGCAGCAAAAACTTCGATGCCGACCTGCAGCCTCGAGGGCTGCCAGCTGCCCAGCGCTGCCAAGCAGAAGTTCAAGCACCAGCGCGCTGGTGTCTACTACTTGTTCTGCAGCTCGGAGCACGCCAAGCAGTGGAGGGAGAAGAACCCCAGCCTCTCCACCAAGAAGGGGCGCAGCGCGTGAGCGCAGCCTGTAGCCAGCTTGACAGCGGCTTTGCTCGGCCGCCGTTAGGGGGCGCCGCGCGCCTGGTGGTGGTGGGGTGGTGGTGCGCTTTGGGCCCTTGCTGAGACGATGCTTCCGCTGGGGCCGGGGCGCTTGTGCCGCGCCGCGCCGCGCGCCTGGTGGTGGTGGGGTGGTGGTGCGCTTTGGGCCCTTCCTGAGACGATGCTTCCGCTGGGGCCGGGGCGCGTCTGCGGCGCCGCGCGGCTGGTGGTGGTGGGATGGTGGTGGTGCGCTTTGCCCCTCCTGAGACGATGCTTCCGCTGGGGCCGGGGCGCGTCTGCGGCGCCCCTTGCTGCTGTTGCTGCCGTTGCTGATGTTGCTGGATGAATCGTTTCCTTTGTGCAAGGTCGTTGTCCAGAGCGAACCGCCAGCCCTTGCAGGTGCTCCGGAAGAGCATGGTCGCAACTGATGGCGCGCTCACCACCATCCTCCTCCGCCAGGTGCCACCGCCTCGACCAGGCTCACAAAGCACCGCTGCTCTGGCCTTCTGTGGCAGTGCAAGCTGCTCAGCGCAGTGTGCTCAGCGCCAGGACACGCCGCGACCCGACCGCTTGCCCCGTCGACGCCACGGCAACGCCACAACGCACGCACAGAGCTCCAGCAGCAGCAGCAGCACAAGACACGCCTGGTGGAAAATCGAAGGTCACGCCCGAGACATGCGCTCCTGGATGAGCCGGTGTACATCGCAGAGGTATTGGACGTAGCTAGGCCCCGCAGTGCTGCGGTCCTCCACGAGGCCGTTGAAGAAGGCCACCTCTGCGGGGTCGCCCTTGCGCGCCACGCGCAGCCGCATGAAGGACGAGCGGTGGATGCGCACCTGCGGCGGGAAAGAGGCAGCAGCAGGGGTGCAGGGTGGGCAAAAGGGGGCAGCACAGAGAGCACAATGTGCACTGATTTGGCCTTGGTCTCGCTAGCCGCCGGCTGATCGCTGCGCTCTCGTGCCGTGCTGCGGGTGTGGTCAGGCCCCCCCCCCCCGGTCGCGCCAACGTGAGAGAGGACTGCCGCGTGAAGCCAGGGCAGCGAGCCAAGAGAGCAACGCCCTGCCCGCCAATGCCAGCCCAGCGCCTGGCCGCTGAACGTGGCATGCAGCCACGGCGGCGCGCCTGGCCGCCCGCACACTCAGCAGCACCCGTGCTCTGCACCCTGCCGTGCCCTGCTCGCCACGGCCCAAATGCCTTGTTCGCCACCTCCGCCAGCGCACATGCTTGCACTGCCGCAGCGCTACGCCCCCAAGGGTCGCCCCCCCTCGTCCCCGCCAAGTTTCCCGCAACGCCCCAAGCGCAGGAGAGGACGGCCCACATCTACGCCAGAGGCCCCTTTGCTCGCCCTGCCCGCCAGGAACAGCTCGCGGCAGCACCGCTCCGGGAGCCTCGAGCCATCTGCTGCCGCATCGCTCGCCCGGCGCAGCAGTCCCGGCACTGTGCGCACTCGTGCTCAAGAGACCACCCCGCAGAGGCGGGTACGCTCCGCCCCAGCCCCCTCCAGCAGCGCTGCCGCGCAACGCCCGGGGGGGACCTCCCGGGCGCGCTCTGGCAGCACATGGGAGGGAAGCTGGGACGGAGCGCCCACACGCTTGCGCGAGGTCGCGAGCACTGAAGAGAGCGCTTCTCTGCGGACCTGCTCCGCCGGGACAAACTGCAGCAAAAGCGCTCGAGGCTCCTGGTGGTGGTGCTCTGCGCTGGCCTTGCGTTTTGGAGGGCGGGGCGAGCAGGAGGGACGCCCCGATGTGCGTGGTTAGCGGCGGTCTTCTCGCTGCGTCAGAGGGCCACTGCGGGATCTGGTGTGGACAGGGGCGGGCCGCCAGTGGGCGGGCACACGCTCTGTGGCGGTGGATGCGTTTGGTTGCGACGGAGGTGGTAACGAGGTGACACGCGCGGAGGCGGCGAGCAGAGCAGGACAGGAGGGCAAGAGCACGGGTGCGCCATTCGCGCGGCGGGCGGGAATTGAGGCGCGCCGCCGGGTCCGCGCCGTGCATTCATCGGCCGGGCGCGGGGCTAAGGTGGGGTAGGGAGCGCCACAAGGCCGCCAGCTGATACGCACTGTTTAGGCGCGCCTGTGTGTTTGGGGCAGCCCCTTGCTCCTCCTGCTGTCGCTTCCCTTGGTGCCCTGCCCTTGGTGACAGAGGCAGGAGGCGGGGCGGCCGTTCAGCGTCTACCCAGCAGCCCCGCGCGCCCCGCCTCCTTTCAACCCCATCCAAAGGGCACCCTGCCACCTCACCTGCCGCAGCATCTCGTGCAGCCCACCCTGCCAAGCCCTCTTCCCCCCAAGCGATCATGCCCAAAGGAACAGCTCGCTCGTCCCTCACCTGCTGCAGCAGCTCATGCAGCTCCGCCCTATTCGAATCCCCCGCAGCACGCCCCTCCTCCTGGCGCCCACCCACCAAAGACCTCTGCCACCGCACCTGCTGCAGCAGCTCGTGCAGCTCCTTGCTGGCCGGCGTGTCGCGCAGCAGCAGCGGCACGTTGCTGTGCGGGTCGCGCGCCAGCTCGTCCAAACTGCCCACGCCTAGCAAGTCCTGCGCGAGACCAACGGGCAGCACGCCCACCGCACAACGCGCCTCGCTTGCCGCACCGCACTCGCCGCACGGCGCACTCCTCTGCAGCACTGCGCACGCGCGCGCGGCCGCAGCGCCCAGGCGCCAGCGCCGGCCGCACGTCGCCCCGCGCAGCCCAACCAATTGCGCACCCTCCTTAACACACGACCCGCACCCTCCAACCCCCGCCCACCAAACGCCCTCTCTCCACCCCCAACCCCACACCGACCTGCACCAGCCCAGGCGGCGCGTCCTTGGTGAAGAAGAGCAGCGCGTCCCGCCCATTCTCCAGCAGGTAGACGCCCCCCTGCTCCAGCGACTCGCTGCTGGCCACCAGCCCGTCGGGCAGCGCGCCGCGCAGCTCCGCCACGGCGCCGGGCGCCGCCAGCAGCAGCTTGTGCAGCGCGATGAGCCGGGGGTAGAGCAGCGGCGTCATGCGGGCGGCGGGGAGCGACAGCGTGCTGGCGCACCACGTGGACCGCTCGTCCGCCTTGGAGCCGTCCTGCGGGCAGGCGCGTGTGGGGGCAGGCGGGCAAGGTTGAGGGAGAAGAGGAGAGGAGAAAGAGAGAGACAGGGAGAAAGAGGACGGCGGGAGCCAGGGCTGCGGAGTGTGCGGCGCGCGCTGTGCGTGACGCGGACACTGGCTCGAGCGGCCGCAGAGCGTGTGGAGTGGCAGCGCTTCAGGCCGCCCAAACCCTAACGTCCATGCGCAAAAGCCCTCGCACCTTGAGCGCGGCGCCCTTGAGCAGCGCCAGCGCGTGCAGCGGCAGCAGCTTGAGCGCCTCTGGAAGGATGAGCTGCACCGGGCTGCTGTTGGCGGCGCAGAACTTGCGGTAGGCGTAGAGCGTGGAGACGACGGCGTTGGTGACGGACTCGCGCATGGAGGCCAGCGTGGCGCCGGGCAGCTGGCCCGCCACGCGCCGGCTGAGCTGGCACGTGTACGTGTCCAGGTCCGCGCCCTTGAACACCTAAATGTGCAGACGTGCGCACGGGTGGGGAAGAGAGGAAGGCGATGAATGATGAAGAAGTCAGCGACCGCCTGCGTAGCGTTTGGGTGTGGGTGGGGGGAAGGAGGGGGCGAGAAGAGCGGCAGGAGAACGCAGACGCAGCACCCAACCGGCCCTCGAGCGCACCTGGGACAGGCGGTGCACCACACACGCAGCAGGGCCTCCTTCCCCCTCCTCACCACACACACCTGGGAGAGTGTTGTCGGTGATGGGCACCGCCAGGACAACGCATGTGTGCATACACGCGGCGCGCCTCCCCTCCCCGCCGCCCCCCTCAACACACACACCTGGGAGATGTTGTCGGTGATGGGCAGCGCCAGCGTGTGCACGCGGATGCGCCGGTGGCCCTCGGGCGAAGTGTACAGCAGCGCCGCCTGCAGGAAGCACTCGCTGCCCGCCTGCAGCCGCTCGGAAATCTGCGCGGCGGCGCAGCACACGCAGCACGTGCGTTGCGGCGTGCAATCTCCGCGCGTCCGCGGCGCTTCACGATCGCCAGAGCTCTTTCCATGCACGTCCCTCTCCAAGCCTGGCGGCTGGTGCAGGCGGACCGGTTGCGGGGCGACGGTCCCGGCATGCAAGACCCTAACGCGCAAACCCTAAGCCCTCACCTGGAGGTTGCAGACGACGGCCTTGTCCGAGTCCACCGCCGGGAGGTGCACGTCGGTGGGGTTGGCGGGCATGCGGTAAAAGTGCCCCACGTAGGACGCCACGTCGAGCCCCTGGCTGCAGCGCAGGCGCATGACCGCCTCCATGGCCTGGGGCCGCGCCAGGTTCCACCGCAGGTCGTTGAGCACCTGCGAGGAGGACGGCGGCAGCGACGCATGGCGGCGGCTGTGGAGGCCGCTGCGGGGCGGCGAGGAGAGCGCCGCCGCGCTCATGGTGCGTGAGCGGCCAGTGGCCGCGCTTTGCACGGCGCTTGCTGGCGACAATCAGGCGGTTTCAACGTGCATAAACCCCACAGCGCCAAACGCCCCTGCCCCACCAGCATCGTGCGCACCTGGTCGTGGTCCATGACGGGGTTGAAGGGCGTGTAGGTGTAGAGCGTGCCGCCTGTGGTGGCCACCAGGTCGCTCAGGCTCGCCACGTCCATGTACCCCTGCTGGAGCAAGCACACGCGCAACCACGCACGCGCACGCGTTTCGAACCAGCGGGTGGGGGGCGTGCTCGTGCGGGAGCGATCAGTGCGTTTGCGCCCCCGGAGCCTTTGCGCTGCGAGGCATCTGATGCGTGCGGTATGAAGTAGGCTCCGGCCCCGCCGAAGTGTCTCAAACGGATGGGAACCCGACGCGCACGCCGCGCGTGCAGCGCACACGCAGACCACGGGCACGGGCGTTGGCTGCGCTGAAGCCAACGCAGAGGCGCCAGTGGATCTGGGCACAGCAGGGCAGAGGCGAGAGGCTCACGCGCCGCCGCACACGGCAAAGCCGTGAGCACCTGGGGAGGTGAGCTGCCCTTCCACGAGGGCCCGCCCCCCTCGCTACGCGCAGACTCGCGTGCAGGGGGGGGGGCGGCGGGCGGTCTCTCTGGAAGGCAGGTACGCTTCCACTTCCAGCGCGCCTCGCCTCGCCGTGCTTCGCTCCACATGGGCCTCTTGCCTCTGATTGCCACCGACCCGCTGGCGCATGTGCGCTGCCTGGGCGTGTGCCTACGCCCCTACCACACTCGTGCTGCATGCGGTGCGCGCGCATGCGCCAGAGCTGCGCAAAACGCGCCAGCGCCCCCTTGCCGCGGCCCACGCTTCCCCTCTTGCTGCGCGCCCAGGAGCAAGCCTGGCCCCACCTCGCGCGCCGCGCACCGCCCTGGCTGTGGCCCATGCTTAGGGTTTGGGTTAGGGTTGACCTGGGCCCCATGTCGCCGCCGCGCGCACCTTGGAGAGCAGCGCGATGTCGATGGAGACCTGGAAGTCGGCCGCCTGCACGGCCAGGCTCTTGAGCGTGTTGGCGTTGGACAGCAGCACCGCCTGCTTGTCCTTGTCGCCAATGCCGCCCGTGTCGCGCAGCTGCGCGCACACACATGCACGCGCGGCGAGCGGGTGCGGGCACTTGCGCGAAGGCGTGCGCGCACAGGATGCGTCCAAAGCGCCGCGAGCCTGCCGAGCGACGCCGCGTCGCTGGCGCCCGCGTGGCGACGCCGTGCGCCGAGCGGCGCAGCACGGCGTGGCCGTGCTGAGGCCGAGGGAGAGGGTGCGAGCAGGCGCACGCTGGCCTGGCGCCGCCGTGAACTGCGCACCCATGCCTAGCGCCGCACCTTGAGCGCGTGCGCGCCGACATTGGGGAGGCTGGACAAAAAGGCGTGCACCTTGCCGCCCCGTGACTGCAGCGCCAGCACCGCCGCCTGCGCACCCGCATGGGCAACGCAGGAAACGCAAGTCGGACGGTTCCGTGGAGCACCTTAAGTGTTGCGTGCTGGCACGGGAAAGCTCTTCTGCCAGGAAACGGCGTGCGAAAAAAGCAGCACGCCCTCACCTCGATGGCGGCGCACCCGCAGCTGCTCTCGGAGGGCAGCGCCGCGCTGCCGGCCCACATGTCGGGCAGCGCCTTGAGCAGGTCCTGCAGGCCCTCGCGGTGCTGCGCCAGCGGCAGCAGCAGCGGCGCGCTGTCCGGCGCAAACACCTGCGGCAGCAGCAACCCACCCCGCGCACGGCAGCAGCCGTTACTCGCGCGTCCACGCGGGACTTCTGCAGCCCTCCGACGCCCTGGCAGTCAGTCGATTGCAAGGTGAAGCACGCGTCGTGGTGCAAGTCTGGCCCAGCTGGCCCGCTTACACATTTGCCAGCGCAGCAGAAGCTGAGGCACCTCGCGCACCTCGTGGACATCGCCCACTACCAGCATCTGCGCCTGGCTGGCGCCCGCCCGCAGCGAGTAAAAGTGCACGGCGCTGTCGAACGTGGCGACGCCCACCAGCGTGCGGTCGGCGTCTGCGCAAGCACAATGCGAGCGCAAGCGCAGCGCATGCACAAAGCCTGCGCGCCAAGAACCACCGGCGTGCGCGCGTGAGGCACGGGCGCTGGCGTGGCTGGGAGCGGCGCGACTCACGGGGCATGTCCTGCAGGCAGCGCGCCACGGCGGCGCACGCCGTGGCCAGCGCGCCGGACGCGACGGCGGGCGCCGAGGCGTCGATGAGGAAGAGGTGCGCTGGCGCCATGGGCGGCCGCACGCTGTACTCTGGCGTGGCCACGTACTCGACGCTGCCTCTGCTGAGCTCGGGCCGCTCCACCACGTCGCTCCTGCGCAGGGGATCGCACGCGGGCACAGACGCTTGAGGCACACTCGCTGTGAGGCTGCCTTGGTGCGGACGTGTTCCGGGCGCTTGGTGAAGACAGCGCGGGCCGTGCGCCGGCAGGCGTGCTGCTTCTGCCTGCCTGCCAGAGACGGGGGGCGATGGCGAGCAAGGCGGGCGCGCGCGTGCCCGCACGGCCCATCCCTCACGCTGGCCCGGGCGCTCGTGCAGCGGCACACAGCAGCAGAAGTGAGGGGCTGGCGCAAGCGCGCTCCTCCTGCCTCTGCCCGGAGGGGCGTGACCGTGCCGAAAAACAGCCCGGTGAGGCGAGCGCGCTGTTCGAGCCGCCAGGCGGCACCAGCAACGCGCCGCCGCAACGCGCGTCCACCAGCAGGTTCGCGCCCCACCAGGTGGCAGCACAGGCGCGCTTGCGCCCACGGCTCCGCCCGCAGCGCCCCAGCAGGCGCGAAACGACGCCTGCCCACCCCTCGCGCGGCCATGCGTTGCTCGCCGTGTGAGCAGCGAAGCGAGAGTGCCCACCCTCATGCTCTGTCCCGTGGAGCCAAGCGGGGGCATGACAGGCGAGGCCTGCAGCGAACGCGCTTGCCCTGCCGCGGCCCGCTGGGGCGTGACCGTGCTGACGTGAGGGCGGGTGGGGCGAGCGCGCTCCTCTGGCCGCTGGAGGGCGCACTAGGAGCGCGCCGCCACAGCGGGCGTACTTCACCACTGTCACGCTCCACGCACACACTGCAGAGGATGAGCGCATCCGCCCAGCCAGGCCAACACGGGGCACGGCGGGCTGCTGCGGGCCTGGAGTGAGTGCGCTGATCCTGCCTCAGCCGGGTGGGGCGTGACCGTCGTGACAGGCGACTCGGTGGGACGAGCGCGTTGGTCGAGCCGCCAGGCGGCATGAGCAACGCACCGCCACACAACGTGTTCCCCACGACGGTCACGCCCGGAGGCGCCCTGCAAGATGAGCGCGCCCATTCATCCTCCAACAGCACGCCGTGCCCTAGCGTGGCAGCAGGCGCCCACAGTCGCTCCCACTCCGTTCGACACGCGTCGCCACCAACCTTGCGCCCCTTCCCTTTGCTGGCTCTTCCTTCGTGCCCACCTCATGCCCACCCTCCTCCCTCCGTTCCTTTCGAGTCCAGCTGGGGCAAGACGGGCGAGCCACCAGCCTGCAGTGAGCGCGCTCGTCCTGCCGCGGCCCGCTGGGGTGTGACCACCATGACGAGCTGCCCAGTGAGGCAAGCGCGCCCCTCTGGCCGCTGGAGGGCGTTGGCAACCCGCCGCCATGCGGGACCGCGTTACGCTGGTCACGACCAGAGGCGCAGGGCAAGACGAGCGCGCCCACTGGGCCAGCAGCTGCCCGCCGTGCCCCAGCAGGCGCGAAAACGACGCACACCCACCCCTCGCATGCACGTGCACTACCGCCCAGTGTGTGGGCAGCAGCGCGAGAGTCCCGCTGACGTCGTGCCCCCGCCCTCCTGCTCCGCCCCGTCGAGCCAAGCTGGGGACAGCACGAAAGCTACAGGCCTGCAGTGGGCGCGCCAGTCCCACCGCGGCCGCGTGGGCCGTGACTCTGCTGACGTGAGGATTGTCAGGTTGGGGCGGGCGTGCTCCCCCTGCTGCCGGGGCCGGCGGGCTGTGCTCAATCGCCACACCCAGCCACGTCAACAGAGTCGTGCCCCGCGAACCAGCACAGGACGAGCGCGCCCACTGGGCCTGCAGCTGCCGTTTGTGCCCCAGAGTGGCAGCGAGCGCCCACGCTCGCTCCCACTTCTTCCCTGTCGCTCGCTGTCCGCCAATGGCGCCCCCGCAGCGGGCGAGCTGCCCTGCCACCCGGCACAAGCCTCTCGCCCCGCTTGGCCAAGGTTGGCTCTCACCTCTGCCCACCGTGCCCCAGTCTCCCCTCCTGTCCGCCCCACAAGCGGCGAGCCGCACAGCGAATGAAGGGCGCCTGCCTCCGCATCGCCTGCCTGTCGTGCACCTGTCCTCGGCCCTTCCCGCCCACCCTGTTCAGCGAGCTGCGGAACGAAACTTGTGGCATTCCACTCACCGCCTGCCGTCGTGCCCCAGGGGGCAGTAGTAGTAGTCGGGCGTGGCGTTGGACAGCCCGCAGAAGTTGCACGTGTAGTGGCGGCCCTGGGCGGTCCACCGCACGAACGGGTTCATGTACGCCTTGCACCGCCCGCACCGCACCGGGCCCTGCGGCCCCAGGTCCACCACCTGAGCGCGCGCAGGCACAGAGAAACAGCCGGGGTGAGCCCGCTGAGGAGGATGCCCCGCGCCTGGCTTTGACCCTTGCTGCAGGCTCTGCATTAAAGGGGGGAGCACGCCGTTCCGTGCGGAAGCGAGAGCGGCCAGCGACGGCGCGCCGCCACGTTGCCGGCGGGCGCAGGCGCACGGCGTCATCACGCCGGAACCAAGGGAGGGGAGGACTCACGGGGATGCGGTCGTCGCGGGGGTCGGGCAGCGCCATGGGCGACACCACCACGGCGAACGGGATGGCCGAGTTGTTGAGCAGCTCCTGCGTGAAGGGCACCTGCGTTGATTGCGTGCACGCGCCACACACACCCACACCGCTACTGTCTCAGTGACCCGCTCCCTCTCCTCACGCGAGGCGTTCTCGTCGCTGCGCCCCGGCCGCAGCAGCGCAGAGCCCCTCCCTCGGAAACCAAACACCGGGCCCTTCCCCCCCAGGAACACACACGCAGCAGAAACGCACCGAGTTGAGGGAGCTGCGCATGAAGCGGGGCCCTGCGCTGCCCCGGTCCCGCACCACGTAGCGCGAGGCCGCCGGCGGCGGCGCCGCGTGCGCGCCGCCCATGCGCGTGTCAAACTGCACGTCGGCCGCCTGCTGCGGCCGCGGGATCTGCGACGGGTCGATGCGCGAGGGCGCCGGCCCCGCGCCGCCCGACCCCATCATGCCGCCCTGGGGCTGCGGCGCGCGGTACGGCGCCGCCGCGCCGCCGGCGCCCGGCGGCGGCGGCAACGGGGCGCCGCCGGGGCCGCCTGGCGCGCCCATCCCCGGGCCCGGGCGGTAGGGCTGCCCGGGCGGGGGCGGCGGCGGCGGCATGAAGCCGGCGCCGTTGGGCTGGGCGCCGGGGGGCGGCGGTGGGGCGCCGGGCGGCGGCGGCATCATTCCGCTGCCGGGCGGGCGGGGCCCGGCAAGGCCGGGCGGCGGGGGCAGCATGCCGCCGTTGACTGAGGGCGGGCCGAAGCGGCCGCCGGGCGGCGGCGGCGGCGCCACGCCGGGGGCCTGCAGCCCGTTGGCGGCGGGCGGGGGTGGGAAGCCGCCTGCCCCCGGGGGCGCGCCGGGCGGGCGGGCCAGGAGCCCTCCGCCCACGCTGGGCGGCGGGGGAGGCGGCGCTCTGCCCTGCGCGCGCGAACGATTTGGCCACACTGAGCGTGAGGTGACGTCCATGTGCTGCTGCTGCTGCGCCCTTGTTGGGCGCACTGGCGTGTGGGCGGACGGCGCACCAGAGGCGCGCCCATGATGCCGCTGCCGGGTGGGGGCGGGACGGGCGGCGGCGGCCCTCCCAGGTTCATGCGCTGCAGCTGCTCTGCTGAGGCCCTGGCTGCCGCAGCGCCCGGCGGCGGGGGCGGCGGCGCGCCGGCAAAGGCGCCGCCCGGCGGCCCGAAACCGCCTGGAGGAGGGAAGCCGCCTGGGGGTCCGGGCGGTGGAGCGCCCAGGGACGCTGGCGGAGGGGGCGCGCCATACCCTGCTGCTGGCGCGCCGGGGGGTTGAGGTCCAAAGCCTGGTGCGCCGGGGGGCCGTGCGAAGCCTCCTGGGGGGCCGGGGGGCGGGGCGCCACCTGCTCGCGTTGCAGTGGAGGATCATGATGGCTCAGGATCAGCGCTTGACTCAGCCACGAGTCTTGGTGAGCTGCAGCTGCGCAGAGGAGGCCTGTGAGCGCGAGGTGCGCTCGAGTTCCAGACGCTCTCGGGTTCTGCGCATCTGAAGCCTGGTGCTGCCGCGATGGGCGCGTGCACCACGACGGGTGGATGCTGACGCCGCTGCTGCTCTCGCTGCACGTGGAGCGCTGCCCGGGCGCGTGGCGTGGAGGTCGTCAGAAGAAGATCCTCCACCTCCCTGGGGCTCTCGCCCTGAGCAGCTGCGCACGACCAGCTGCGCCTGCGACGCTGCGCAGCGCTCGTGGCTGCGCGCGCTCACCAGGCGGGGCGAAAGCTCCGGGAGGCCTCACGAACCCAGGAGCCCCACCAGGTGGAGGGGGAGGCGCGCCATACATGTTGCTGCCAGCACGGTGATGGTGTGTGGGCAGTGTGGCGTGCGTGCGGTCACGCGCACAGCCACCCAGGCTGCTGCTGTCCTTGCGCTTCCTGCGCCGCGCCACGGAGGGCGTGGCGTCCATGTGCGGCGCGATTGACCTGCAGAGCCTCGTGCAGGAGTTGCCTCCACGCGCACACCACCCACAAAGCAGCAGCACCAGCAGCCGCAGCAGCCAGAGCAGCAAGGAGGAGCGGAGCTACAGCCGTTTGGTCGCCCCACCGCTGAGCGTGGGCCAATGCGCAGCTTTTGGCGCAAGGGCGCCAACGGGTCGACCGATCGCGTGGAGCTCATCCCTGGGCATGCGGTGTCGGACAAGTACTCGTCCGGGCAGGGAGGTGGCCCGAGCTCGAGCGCAGTGGTGGTGGCCGACCCCGCAGCACCGGCAGGCAGCGGCGCGGGAGGCGTGCACACCAGCGTGGACATGATTCAGAGCCGAGGAGGCGCCTCCGATGGCGGCCCGCTCTCCGAGCGATCGCGCGTCCTGCGCGGGTGAGCAGGAAAGCTGGAGTTCGAGCTCGCGCCCGCACCTCTGCAGCAGCGCTGGGCAGCCCGCTCTGCCGCAGCGCGCAATTGAGCCTCGGCCGTGTTGCCTCGCCGCGGGCCAGTGCGCTGCTCACGTGCCCTCGCTTTGGCGCGCTGAAGGTCAGAGCGCGCAGTCGGGCGGCAGCTGCGGGGAGCACGGCTCCCACGAGCCCGCACCACACGCCAATTGGTGGGGCACGCGGCGCAGGGGCAAGAACAGCAAGGGCCTCAAGCGCTTCGGCCTGCCCAAGGGCGCCTTCTACCTCTACATCGACGACCTCTACCACACGCTGCTCAACATGCCGCGCTACCGCTTCCTGGCCTCCTTCTTCACCGTCTACCTCACGCTCTACCTCGCCTTCAGCTTCTTCGTGAGTGTCGGGGGCAAACGGACGAGCGACGCGCCCGCCGCCGGCCGCCCCGGCAGGCGCACCGCGGCCACATGGCACGATGACGGTGCGCCTTGCCACCGCCGCCGCCGCCCTGTGTGCAGTACCTGGCCATCCCCGAGGAGTGCATCGGCCTGCCCATGACGTTCGGACGCGCGTTCTGGTTCTCCATGTGGACCGCCAGTACCATCGGTGAGAGCAGGGGCGGTGGGCCGGGCGGTGGGCACACGACGCGCACGACGCGGGCACCTGGAGTAGAGGGCGCGTCCTGAGCACGGCGAGCAAGCACATGCTCTCGTGGTGGCCTTGACGCCCGGCGCCGCTGCCGTCGCGCTGCGCAGGCTACTCCGGGCCGCTGGCGCCGTCGCCCGACTGCGCGGGCGTCAACATCCTCGTCACCATCCAAATCATCACGGCCGCGCTCATCGACACCATGCTCATGTCGCTCGTCTTCTCCAGGTGCGCGGCGGCGCAACGTTTGGCCCAGCACCTTTCCTCCCTGCTGCTCACCAGCCTGGGCCAAGGCGCGGTGAACACGCACGCACGCCCTCGCAGCAGCAGCTGACTGTGCGCGTTGCGCCGTCCCCTGCCTGCTCTCGTGCCGCAGGTTCGCCGCGCCCATGCCGCGCGCCAACGCCATCCGTTTCAGCACCAACGCCGTGCTGGCGCGGCGGCAGGCGGGCGCCAGCGCCGAGTGGGCGCTCAGCTTCCGAGTGGCCAACATCCGCAAGCACACGCTGCTGGACCCCGAGGTGAGCGCAGCATGCACTCCGGCGACTCGTGGCGGGGAGCCTTGTTTTTGGCCGCGCTTCGGTGCCGCGGTCGAGCTACGATGAGCAAACGCGGGATGCGCGCCTGGCCGGCAGTGTGGCTTCCGCTGCAGCGACCGCCTGACCCACTGCTGCTGCTGCTGCGCTGTGTGTCCCCTGCGACACACGACGTGCGCAGCTGATGCTGCTGCTGGCGGTGCCCGACCACGCCGCGGCGAGCAGCGCCGCCTTCCGCTTCCTCATCCTGCCCATCGACGACCCCGTCACCCAGGTGCGCCGCGCGCCCACCAGATGGCCGCTCGCCGCTCACGATAGGCAGCGCCCTCGCCGCCGGGCGCGGCTTCCACCTGCGTGCTGCAGAGGGGTGGCAGAGCGCCGCCGCGCACGCATTTCGTTGCGCGTCCACGCGTGCGCCTGCATTGCTTGTGCTCGTCGCCCGCAGATCACGAGCCTCAAGCTGGGCCTGCCGGCGGTGGTGACGCACGCGGTGACGCCCCGCAGCCCGCTGTACAACCTGTCGCTCTCCGACATGGAGGAGCAGGGCATGGAGATCCTGTGCGTCCAGCCCCCACCACCGCCCTCCTCCCTTGCCGCTCAGGCCTCAAGCCGGCAGGAGCTTCCCCACCAGCCAGCCGCACACGGCGCGCGCTCAGCGGCGGCGCGACGCACTCGGGGCGCCGCGGCTGACTGCTGACGTGCGCCGCCCGCCGCCGCCTGATCGCAGGTGCTTCATGAGCGGCATCGACCCCATGACGAGCAACATGCTGCAGGCGCGGCACGCGTACCGCCCCGCCGACGTGCGCATGAACGAGCAGTTCGTGGGCATCACGGTCGCCACCAACCGCCAGGGGCGCCTCGGCGTGGACCTGTCGTGCTTCGACGACACCATCACAGCCTCGGTGGGCATGGGCCTCAGGTGCGCCTCCCTCCACCTCGCCTCTGCGTCACCTGTCCTCTTGGCCTGCGCCGCTGCCCGCGATGCCGCTAGGCGCAAGCGCGGTTCGAGGAGGCGCGCGGCGGCGATGCCGACGATGTTTCGCTTGCGTGCTCGCTCGCAGGGACGAGTCGCAGCCGGTGCTGTACCCCATGCCACAGGAGGAGGGCCAGACCGGCGAGGGCATGCGGCTGCACATGCAGGAGCTGCGGCACCACACGCTGCGCAGCCTCAGCGGCATCGCGCCGGGCGCCAACGGGCTGGCCAGCGCGCACGCGACGGTCGAGGCCATCGCAGAGGAAGGCAGCGCGGGCGGCACGCCGCAGCGGCAGCAGCGCGTGGCGGGCGCCTCGCCAAAGTCGGCCACGCAGGGCGCGGGAGGCGGCGGCGCGGTGGCGCTGGTGGGCAGTCAGCACGGCA
>VFQP010001677.1_pt1 | contig 28123 bp, 19 predicted proteins | sample 3512351 | NCBI WGS metagenome assembly VFQP01 (sample SAMN10412372, study PRJNA504923) | tailings metagenome | isolation source: Relicate 1 Philex TSF1 revegetated site | place: Philippines: Tuba, Benguet | collected 2017-08-29
GCATAATTGGGCAATTTACTATCGCCAATAATAAACCCATACCCTCCTTTATTTAAGTAATTACGGTGTTCTTTTGATATACCATTCAATGCTACCGCTACACCAAACGAGTCATCTTGTCTTCCAAAAGGATTGGTATTGACATACCCTGCACTAATAGCTTGGTCTATTTCGGTAAAAGCCCATGTTTCGTTTTTGCCATCGTTGATAGACGCCCGAAAAAATACCCCCGCATCTTTGGCTACAGCTTGTTCCAAATTGATACCAACACCATATTTATTTCTACCAGTAGCTCGTGTAGCAGTTATATCGGGCGAGGTCATTTGAGCAGCCAAATCATAACTACCCATAATAGTTGTTGTATAAAATCCTAGCACTCGTACTTTTCCTGCCAAGCCCATGATATTGGTACTTTTTTCTATTTCTAGGGTATTTGACTGGTTACCAGACCAACTCCAGTTTAGGGTAGGGCCGTTGGCATAGGTAGGTACAAGCGATGTGGCCACACGCACAGCCCATTTTTCACGAACATACTCTAGCAAGGCATTCCAAGTGTATCCTCTTGTATTGGCAGGATAATCCCAAGCTCCATTGGCCATTAATGACCAGTTCATAAACTGGGTTCGAGGGTCGTGTGCATAAAGGTTATTATCAAAAAAATCAGCTATCGAAAACTTACCAAGTACAAATGTTAGTCGATTGAGTGGTCGTTCGCCAGCAATACTATTAATACCATCATCCTCTTTACCAGTAGGATAAGCGTGTTGCTCTCCGATTACGTGCTTACCGAGTTTTCCATTTCGCTCATCAGACAAGGCAATATCTTGACGAATAAACATACGAGCCATATAAATCGCAGGAGCAGGGTTACCTATTCTAAAGCATTCGCCATTAGTAAAACCAGCAATGCCTCGGGCTTGTGAAAGGCCACTACCACCCGCCAATTCGGGGTTGATAAAAAGAGCCGCTCCTGACCAAAGCCTTCGGCCTATAAATATGGTAGTAGTTAAAGAGGTTTGTGTTTCGGCTGTATCTGACAAGCTGTTTGCTCCTTCATAAGGAACTTTAAAAGACGGTTTATGCTGAGAAATAACCGTTTGTTGAAAATGAAGAGACCAATTTTGATTCTGAGCAAAAGCTATATCACAAAAACACCATAGAGCAATAACGCATGCACATACTACTTTTTTCATGCTAATAATCTGATTTTGAAGTGGGAAAGAGTTGATTAAAATTCTGCAAAAGTATAGACTTTCGACGATTTATTGCCTAATATACTTCAATCTAATTGTTTTTAACTAAACGTTAATTTTCTTTAAAAGAGCTTAATTAATTGAAATGCCAAATAACAAGGTTTAACTTTGTAACTACTTTAGATTTTTAAAGGAAATTTTTGATTCATAAAAATATTTTCATGGTAGAAAAACGTTGGATATTTAAGCCTAACCCATCCAATAATACGGTAGAAGAATTGGTGCGAACTATCCAGATATCGCCCGAAATTGCTACACTTCTAGGACAGCGAGGTATTACTTCTTTTGATGAAGCCAAAACCTTTTTTCGTCCAAGTTTAGACCAATTGCATAACCCATTCCTTATGGCCGATATGGATAAGGCTGTAGCTAGACTTACCGAGGCGATTGAACGACAAGAGAAAATTTTGGTGTATGGCGATTACGATGTCGATGGTACTACCTCGGTAGCAACATTCTATGGCTTTTTACATAAAAATGTTTATCAAAATCTTGAGTTTTATATACCCGACCGCTATACCGAAGGATATGGCGTTTCGCAAAAGGGGATTGAATATGCTTACGAAAATGGCTTTAAACTCATTGTAAGCCTCGACTGTGGAATCAAGTCGACAGATAAGGTACAATGGGCTAAAGAACATGGCGTTGATTTTATTATTTGTGACCACCACCGTCCGGACAGCGACCTACCGCCTGCTGTGGCAGTACTAGACCCCAAACGAGATGATTGTGGCTATCCTTTCAAAGAACTAACGGGCTGTGGGGTTGGCTTCAAGCTTTTGCAGGCTTATTGCCAAGTACATGACATTTCAGAAAGTTTACTATTGCCCTATCTGGATTTAGTTGTAACCAGTATTTCGTGCGACATTGTGCCTATTGTTGGCGAGAATCGGGTGTTGGCTTATTTTGGTTTGCAACAGCTCAACACCTTGCCAAGAACAGGATTGAAAGCCCTCATTAAGTCGGCATCTTTAGAAGGTAAAATGGATATTACCAAAGTGGTTTTTGGCCTTGGCCCAAGAATTAACGCAGCTGGTAGAATCAAACACGCCTACGATGCCGTTAACCTTCTTTTATCTGAAAACGATGAGGAGGCAACCGATTTTGCCCAAATTATTAGTAAACATAATACCGACCGCAAAGGACTTGATACTGCTATTACAGGCGAAGCCCTCGAAATGATTTCGGCCAACGAAGCGTTTGTTTCTGCCAAAAGTACGGTTCTATTCAACGAAAAATGGCACAAAGGGGTTATTGGTATTGTGGCAAGCCGTTGTATCGAGCAATACCACCGCCCCACCATTATTCTTACCGAATCGCATGGCCAAGCCGCTGGTTCTGCTAGGTCTGTACCAGGGTTTGATGTTTATGAAGCAATAGAAGCCTGTTCAGAACATTTGATTCAATTTGGTGGACATACGTTTGCTGCTGGATTATCGTTAGAGATTTCGGAAGTAGAAAATTTCCGTAGAAAATTTGAGGAAATCGTAGCACAGCGTATTTTACCCGAACAACTTTCGCCCATGATTGAGGTAGATTTGAATTTGCCCCTTTCGGCTATTACAGATAAATTCTACCGAATCATGAGTCAGATGTCGCCTTTTGGCCCACTCAATATGACTCCTGTATTTGTGAGTAAGCATGTAAAAATTCATGGTGTGCCCATGAAAATGAAAGAAAAGCATCTTAAATTCAATGCTTATCAAGAAGGCTCTCCTGCCTTTACCTGCGTAGGTTTTGGTATGGTCGCTGATTTCTTTGAACGACTCCAAACTACGCCTACTTTCTCGATTTGCTATACCATAGAAATCAACGAGTGGCAAGGTAAGAAAAGCTTTCAGCTGATGTTGAAAGATATAAAGTTTGACAACGATTAGCGTTAATATGATTTTATTTCCATCCAAGACAAAATATGATACTCAGAACAGAGAATTTAGTTAAGAAATACGGACAGCGTTTGGTCAACAACAACGTAAGTTATCAAGTAGCACAAGGCGAAATTGTAGGCTTGCTTGGCCCCAATGGAGCAGGCAAAACAACGTCGTTTTATATGGCTACTGGCTTAGTAAAACCCAACTCTGGCAAAGTTTACCTCGACGACATAGATGTAACCGACCTACCCATGTATAAACGTGCTAGGCTAGGTATAGGCTATTTGGCTCAAGAAGCATCGGTATTTAGAACCCTCTCGGTAGAAGAGAATATCTTAGCTGTTTTGGAAATGACAAGTCTTTCGAAGAAAGAACAAAAAGAGAAAACCGAACAACTCTTAGAAGAGTTTTCGCTAACTCATGTAAGAAAAAACCTAGGTCAAGTATTGTCGGGGGGCGAGCGGCGGCGTACCGAAATTGCTCGGGCTTTGGCTGTAGACCCTAAATTTATTTTGTTAGACGAACCCTTTGCGGGAGTTGACCCTATTGCTGTTGAAGAAATTCAAGGTATTGTGGCTAAGCTAAAATTTCGTAATATCGGTATTCTTATTACCGACCACAATGTCGACGAAACCTTGTCGATTACCGACCGTGCCTATTTACTTTTTGAAGGAAAAATCCTCAAGGCAGGCACTCCACAAGAATTGGCCGATGACGAACAAGTAAGAAGACTTTACTTAGGGAAACATTTTGAGCTAAAAAGAAAAATCTAATGGAGAGTCTCCTTCAATACCGCCAAAGACTTTATTTCGCCCATCGACTCTATGTGCAAATGAAACCATTGGAGCGTTATTGCCAAAATAGTATTTCGCTGAGTAAGTGTTAATAGGGGAGGCCTGTCATATTCTGATACCAATAGCGATTCGATAGCAATAACAACAGACTTGTCTTGGATGGTCAGTCCGTGTAAAGCTAATTCATCGGCCATTTCTTGAGCTGTTTCAGGCAGAAAGCCTAGATACGCCGACAGCTTCAGTAAAAACTGTAAATGGAAATTTTGAAAATGATCTTTGGCTTCATCAAGCCACACAATCGAATCATTCACAAAAGCAAATAATTGCTTATTGGCCATTTCCTCTTTCAGGGTTTTTACCAGTATTTCAGTAATAAACATGGCAATAGAAGACTTGGCTATTTGATACGGAATTTCATGGAAAGGATGATTGCATTTTATTTCGGCAATACGTTGAATATCCTTTCCTTCTTTATGATAAATCACCAAATCTAAGAGAGTTAAAGGCTGAAACAACGCAATTTTATTCTTCGACCTTGAGCTTCTCACACCATTTTCGATATAGGTCTGAATACCAAACTCTTCAGTATAAATTTTCACGATAATAGACGTTTCTTTATACTTTACATAATTGATAACTATTCCCTTTGATTTATTCAACATACCATTACGATTCTTCGTGTCTCCATTTCAATTTTTCAACAGGAATACGCTGTTCTATTTGTTCTCTTAATATGTGCATAATTTCGTCGGTAGACATATCTGGGTCAAACCTGATAGGAGCTTTAAATGTTACAGACAGCGTTGTATTACGTTTTTTGAAAAGCAATCCTTTTTTATCAAAAGCCCTTCTAAAACCGTTAATTACAACAGGCACAACAATCGGGTTATGAGCCTTGATTAAATGAGCTGTTCCTTTACGAAGTGGGGCGTAAGGAGTGGTTGTTCCTTGCGGAAAGCTGACAACCCAGCCATATTTTAATCCTTTTCCAACTTTGTCATTGGCCGAAGAATCTACCTCTCTTTGTACATTCTGCCCTTTGGCTCGCCACGAGCGATTCACCAAAATAGCTCCAGCCTGCGAGAAAATACGTGGTAACAAACCTCCTTCTTTCATCGTTTCGGAAGCCGCTACATAAAATAGTCGTGACCTAGGGGCCAACAAATATACTGGGAAATTAATCGAATTGCGAAAGCCCCATTTTACACTAAAGAAAACATGATACAAACATATTACATCCATGAAATAGGTTTGATGGTTGGATAGAAATAATACGCCTGTTTGTGGTAAATTTTCTAAATGTTCTGTACCCGAAATTCGGGTTTTGTTATATACCCGCAACCGCCCATAAGTAATCCAACCTAATACAAACATGATGATTCTTTTTACTATCATGGAATTGCCAAATGGGTCTCTTTCCAAAATACCAAAAACATCAAACATAGATAAAAAACTCTTGATATGCAGCTTCATTTTTTTTAATTAGCAGTTTTGAGATGAATCTATTTGGATAACCTTATAACCTGTCTGGGCACTTATCCCAAAATCGAAGATAGATATTTTTTTGATAAAATTATATGGCTTTAGCAAATTGAAGTATTTCTACAACTTGTTAGGTTTAACCTATTTTACCATCTAAAGACAAATAAAACATATACCGACCAAACGTTCATTCTATAAGAAATCAATCAAAATAACGCTATTTATGATATATTTTATAGGCATATTACCATCACCTAAAGTACCTTTAGCTTCATGAAGAATAGAGCATTGTCTGTTTTAACGGCATTGGCCAAAGGCTTATTGATAGAAATCTTTATCAAATACTCGACTGAACGTTTAATCGAAATATAACTTATTGAAAATCAATATTTATTACATTTCGCTCAAACTCTTAGCTAATGATATTGTTATCTTAAAAACAACCCTTTCAATCATGAATATACTCATTACAGGCGGTACTGGACTTGTAGGCAGCCGTTTAACAGCCCTACTAATAGCTCAAGGTCATACGGTTTCGCACCTAAGTCGTACTCCTACTAATACCAATACGCAAGTAAAAACCTATCATTGGGATATAGCCAAAGGAATCATCGACGACGAGGCTTTACTTCAGGCCGACTATTTGGTTCATTTGGCAGGAGCTGGTATTGCTGATAAGCCTTGGACAGACGCCCGAAAACAAGAAATCATCTTTTCACGGACAGCCTCCATTGAGCTTATTGCTAAAAAGCTTGGTTCACTCAAGCATCATATCAAGGCGTTTGTGTCGGCTTCGGGTATTGGCTATTATGGAGCTGATACTGGCGAGGAGCGTATCTCGGAAGAATACCCACATGGTCATGATTTTGTGGCCACATGTACGCTTGCTTGGGAAGCCTCAGCCGATACAATAGCAACTTTGGGCATTCGTACTACCAAACTTAGAATAGGTATTGTACTGAGCAATCAAGGAGGAGCATTGCCCAAAATCACCCTTCCAATTAAGTGGGGCGTTGGAGCGGCACTTGGTACTGGCAAGCAATTTCAGTCATGGATTCATATTGATGATTTGTGTAAATTATTTATCAAATCGCTGTTTGATGAACAAATGAAGGGAATATATAATGCCGTAGCTCCTAACCCAGCAACCAACCGAACGCTCACTCGATTGTCTGCAAAGGTATTAAAACGTCCATTATGGCTTCCCAATGTACCTGCTTTTGCATTAAAGCTAGTATTTGGAGAACTAGCCTGTTTGGTACTAGGAGGTAATTATGTACTTAATAATCGTATCAAAAAAGAGACCGACTTTGTGTACCAATTTGAAGACCTATCATTGGCACTTAACGATATTTTATCGCATTGATTTCTCCACTTTCCAGAAAAGAGCTTATTTTGTGTTTCTTAATATATTATTCAATTTAGTCACACAAACTTTTCAGCATGAAAAATATTTTAGTGTATTGCGGCTCGTCGTTAGGCTTCAATGAAATTTATAAAAATACTGCTACCCAAGCAGGAAAAACATTAGCAGATAAAGATAAAACATTAGTTTATGGTGCTGGAAGCGTTGGTATCATGGGTACGATTGCTGATGCGGTGTTAGCCAATAAGGGTAAGGTGATAGGTGTGATTCCATCATTTATGGAAAAGTGGGAGGTACAACATACTGGTCTTACCGAAACGCATGTGGTAGAAACGATGCACGAACGCAAACAATTAATGGCCAAAATTTCGGATGGCGTTGTTGCTTTGCCTGGTGGCTGGGGTACACTCGACGAGCTTTTTGAAATACTTACTTGGAAGCAACTCAGCCTCCATCAAATGCCTGTAGGCTTATTGAATGTCAATGGCTTTTTTGACCCACTTATTCAAATGATGGCCAAGATGGTTGAGGAGGGTTTCTTGAAACAAGTAAACCTCGATATGCTTTTTATTGATGATAATTTTGAAAGCTTACTCAATAGAATGGAACAAGCCGACTACCCAGATTTCCCTGTTGGTAAGTGGATTGATAAAGCCTAACAATCTTTTTTACGCCTATTCGTTTTGCCTAATATTAATCATTCGTTATTCAAGCACGCTATTTTTGGAATGAAAAACCATAACAACATACTCGCTTACCTTCTGGTTGGCACGGTTTCGATGACCGATATTCTCGCTCAAAACAAACCCGAAAACCTTGGTACGGCGGTTAATACCGAATATTCTGAACTGAACCCTGTGATGGCTCCTGATGGAAAAACCCTTTATTTTGGTCGCAAAAATCACCCTCAAAATAAGTACGGTGTCAATGGCTCTGAACAAATTGCGGGTTCACAAGACATTTGGTTTTCGGAAAACACAATGGGAGCATGGACCAACGCTCGCCGAATGCCCGAAACCCTTAATCGAGACCAATATAACAGTATTCTGAGTATTTCGCCCGATGGCCAAACCATTTTGGTAAAGGGGTCTTATGTAAATGGCCAGTATGAAACTCGTGGTTTTTCGATTGCCAAAAAAACTGAAACGGGCTGGAGTGTTCCCAAAAAAATAGACGTGCCTAAATATGAACGTTTGAGTCGTGGGAAAAACGAATATGGCTTTCTATCGGCCGATGGAAAGGTTTTATTAATGGCTTTTTCCGAAAAAAAGAACTCAGATGAAGACGATATTTATGCTTCTTTCCTTGAAAATGATGGCTCTTGGTCTACTCCAATGAATCTTGGCGATGACATCAATACCAATAGTACCGAAACCACCCCTTTCCTAGCTGCCGACGGCAAAACACTCTATTTCTCAAGCAATCGTGAAGGGGGCAAGGGTAGTAATGATATTTATGTTGCTAAGAGAAAAGACGATACGTGGATTCATTGGACTGAACCTCAAAATATTGGTGAACCTATCAATACCGAGGAATATGACGCTTATTACACCATTCCTGCTTCTGGCGATTATGCTTATTTTATTTCTGGCAAAGGGTCGCTTGGCAAAAAAGATATTTTCCGCCTTAAACTAGATGTTTCGCAGAGCAGCCCCATTCAGGCTCAGCCAGCCAACAACCCTTCTATTTTGGCTAGTAAAAAACCTGCAGACAAGCCTGAAAATACCAAATCAGACCCAGTGGTATTAGTTTCGGGAAAACTGATAGATAGCAAAACAGGTAAAGTACCTAAAAATGCCAAAATTATTTATGAAGATTTAACTACAGGAAAAGAACTTGGCCAAGCCAGTCCCGACCCTATTAGTGGTATTTACAAAATTGTATTGCCTTATGGCAAAAACTATGGTATTACCACACAGATAGAAGGATATGTGGGTAGTTCGCAAAATATCGACCTCAGTAAAATCAATGGTAAATACCTTGAAATAGAAGGTAAAGATATAGCCGTAGCTCCTATTGAGGCAGGTACAAAAGTAACAATGAATAACATCTTCTTCGAGTTTGGAAAAGCAGCTCTTCGTCCTGAGTCTTATCCAGAGCTAAATCGTATTGCTGATTTTCTCAAAACTAATAGTCGTATTACCACCGAAATCAGTGGACATACAGACAACGTAGGCACAGACGAAATCAATAACCGCCTTTCGCAAGAGCGAGCCGATATTGTACGCACCTACCTACTTGGCCGTGGTATTGCCCCCGAACGCATCACTGCCAAAGGATATGGCAAAAACAGGCCAAAAGTAGCAAACGATACTCCCGAAAATCAGGCCATTAACCGACGGGTAGAATTTGAGATTTTGAAGAATTAAAACTTTTTCCCGCTTTTTCCCGTTATTTTTGTAATATACATAGCCACAAAGACTCAAATATTCGGTATTTGGGTCTTTGTGGCTAATGGTGTTTTGTCTTTCATACTTTCTTATTTCCTTAAATCATGCTCGTTAAAGATTTCCTAAAGCTCTACCGTGAAGACAGTTTTGTGCAAATGATTTCGGAGCAACTCAAGTCTATTTCTCAATATCCACATATTCAAGTTAAAGGATTAATGGGAAGTTTGGACGCTATTTTGGCCGCATCGTTATACCTCCAAAATACCAGTCAGTCGCATTTATTCATTTTGCCCGACCGTGAAGAAGCTGCCTATTTCATCAACGACTTACAAAGTTTGCTTGGCGACGAAATACCCCTACTTTTTCCAATGTCTTACAAAAAGGCTTATCAGTACGAAGATATCGACAATGCCAATGTTTTGATGCGTGCCGAGGTATTAAATAAGCTCAACAATAACCCCAAATCTGAAGGTATTATCATTGTTTCATATCCTGAAGCTCTTTCTGAAAAGGTTATTAACCGACGTTCTCTGCTCAAAAATACCCTTACTGTTTCTATCAACGAAAAACTAGACACGGCATTTTTGGCCGAAATGCTAAGCAGTTATGATTTTGAAAAAACAGATTTTGTTTTTGAAGCTGGCCAGTTTTCTATTAGGGGTGGTATCATAGATGTCTTTAGCTATGCCAACGAGCTACCTTACCGTATCGACCTCTTTGGCGATGAAGTCGAAAGTATTCGTACTTTCGACCCCGAAACCCAATTATCGGTAGAATCTGTTTCTAGAATCAATATTATTCCTGATGTGCAAACCAAATTGATTCAAGAAACCAGAGAATCTTTTTTGAGTTTTTTCCCCGAAAATACCCGTCTTTGGTTTAAGGATGTAGAAATGACTTTGGAAATCGTCGAGAAATGTTTTGAAAAAGTAGAAACTAATTTGCAGCAAATTTTGGCTCGAAGTGGCGGTATTCAGGTAGTTTCCGACCCCAACCAACTTTTTGAAACCCGCAAAAGTTTTCTTAATCAGATAAAAACATTTGGTACTGTTGAGTTTGGAAAAAGATTTTATTTTAAAACTGGAACTGAAAAGCTGCTTTATCAAGCAAAAGTACAGCCTTCATTCAACAAAGATTTTAAACGCCTTGCCGATAACCTACGAGAGCATCAAGGTTTTCATTTTACCAACATCATTTCGTCCGAATCGCATCGGCAGTTAGAACGACTCACCACGATTTTTGAAGAAATAGACCAGAATGTAAGGTTTCAGCCTCTCAATATTTCGTTGAGAGAAGGTTTTATTGATGAACAAAACAAAATTACTTGTTATACCGACCACCAAATCTTTGATAGATTTCATCGTTTTCGTGAAAAAAGCAAATATTCAAAATCAAAAGCTCTTACTCTTAAAGAACTAAAATCGCTACAAGTAGGCGACTATGTTACCCATGTCGACTACGGAATTGGGCGTTTTGCGGGACTCGATAAAGTAACCGTTGGGCAATCCGAACAAGAAGCTATTAGGCTTATATTTAGAGACAATGACGTATTGATGGTTTCGATTCATTCTTTACACAAAATTTCTAAATATTCTGGGCGTGAAGGTGGCCCCCCAACCATGTCAAAATTGGGTTCGCCAGAATGGGAAAACAAAAAATCTAGGGTAAAAAAACAAGTTCAGGATATTGCCAAAGAGCTTATTGCCCTTTATGCACAACGCAGAATGGCCAAAGGGTTTGCTTTTTCGCCCGACAGTTTCCTTCAAGCCGAACTCGAATCGTCATTTATCTATGAAGATACCCCCGACCAAGCTAAGGCAACAGCCGACGTAAAAGCCGATATGGAGAAACCTAACCCAATGGATAGGTTGGTTTGTGGAGATGTAGGTTTTGGCAAAACAGAAGTAGCTATTCGTGCGGCATTCAAGGCCGTTGCCGATTCCAAACAAGTGGCCATTTTAGTACCTACAACGGTACTAGCCATGCAACATTTCAGAACTTTCAGAGATAGACTAGAGCATTTTCCTTGTCGTGTAGAATATATCAACCGTTTTAAATCGACCCAACAAATCAAAGAAACCCTCAAAAGGGTAGCCAATGGCCAAACCGATATTCTGATTGGTACACACCGTATTGTTAATAAAGACGTACTTTTCAAAAACCTTGGCTTGATGATTATTGACGAAGAGCAAAAGTTTGGGGTAAAAGTAAAAGACCGCCTCAAAGAAATGCGGGTAAATATAGACGTGCTTACCCTAACAGCCACGCCAATTCCAAGAACGCTTCATTTTTCGCTTATGGGAGCACGTGATTTGTCGGTAATAGCAACACCTCCGCCCAACCGTCAGCCTGTTACGACCGAACTACATGTTTTTAACGATATTCTTATTCGTGATGCTGTTAGTTATGAGCTAAAACGTGGTGGTCAAGTCTATTTTGTTCATAATCGTGTTGGCGAATTAGAATCAATAGCTAATACAATACTGAGGCTTGTTCCCGATGCCAAAATAGGGATTGCTCATGGACAAATGGATGGCGAAAAGCTCGAAAAAGTAATGATGGGCTTTATAGAAGGGCATTATGATGTATTGGTTTCTACCAATATCATAGAATCAGGCTTAGATATTCCAAATGCCAATACCATGATTATCAACCATGCCAATCACTTTGGGCTTTCTGATTTGCACCAGATGCGGGGTAGGGTAGGGCGTTCAAATAAAAAGGCTTTTTGTTATTTGCTAACCCCTGCCTTATCATTGCTTACAACCGATGCCCGAAAAAGATTGGGAGCATTAGAAGAGTTTTCGGATTTGGGCGATGGTTTCAAAGTAGCTATGCGAGATTTAGATATTCGTGGGGCGGGTAACCTACTTGGAGCCGAACAGAGTGGCTTTATTACAGACCTTGGTTATGAAATGTATCATAAAATTTTGGATGAAGCAGTTCAGGAATTAAAGGAAAATGAATTCAGAGCTTTATTTGAACAAGATTTGTCTGAAACGGCTCAAAAATTGAAAGTTGACTGCCAAATAGAAACTGATTTACAAGTACTTATTCCAGAACAATATGTTAGCAGTATTTCGGAGAGGCTTTCGCTTTATACTCAACTCGACGATATGAAATCGGAAGAAGACCTTCAAAATTTCCAAAAATCAGTATTGGATAGATTTGGGCCGATTCCACCTGAAGTCAACGATATGATTGATATTGTGCGTGTTAGATGGAAAGCCGAAATGCTAGGAATCGAAAAAATATTACTCAAGAATAATAACTTAAAGTGTTTCTTCGTTTCTTCCCAGAACGAAAGGTATTATAAATCAGCAGTTTTTGGCAAGATTCTTGATTATATTAAAGTCAACTCTAAGAAATGTTCGATGAAAGAAGCCAAAGGACGTATCATGTTGATTTTTGAAAAAGTAACCTCTATCGACGAGTTGAATGCTATTTTAACCAACATTATTGCACGATAATTCCTCGAAGAGCCTAAGTGTAAGGCAAAAAAAGCACAAACAAATTGCCTATTACAAAAGGTTTTTATACCAAAAACACTAATTTTGTGTTTAGTCAAATGTAGATTTACGTAATTCATAATCATATCACGACAATCCAATTATCTAAGAAATGAAATTGTCTCTCAAATCAGCAGCAGTATTACTAATGGGTATTGCCTTAGTAAGTAGCTGCAAAAGCAAAAAACCTGATAGTGTTAAGCTAGGGAAAAACAGTACAGCTACTGGGATTTCTTACAACAAAAAAGGTGGTTTCCAAGTAGATAAAAAATTTAAAGGCCAGCCAACAGGCCCCAACCTCGTGTTTATTGAGGGGGGGCGTTTTACAATGGGGGCTTTGGAAGAGGATGTTATCAACACCCGCGACAACCTCGAAAGAACGGTTTCTGTACAATCATTCTATATGGATGAAACAGAAATTGCCAATGTTCACTACCTCGAATACTTGAATGCTGTTCAAAAAGATTCTTCTCAAGAATTTTATGAATCGGCTCTCCCCGACACTTTGGTTTGGAAAGACGAGCTAGCATTCAACGACTCTTATATCGAACAATACCTTCGTTACCCTGGTTTCCGGATGTACCCTGTGGTGGGTGTGTCTTGGACTCAAGCTACCGACTATTGTTCTTGGAGAACAGCCGCTGTAAACAACGATCTTGCTCTTAAAAATGCAAAAAGTAGTAAAAAAACATCTACAAAAGGTCGTAAAGGTAAGGCTGCAGCCGAAACAAAAGCCGCACCAGCTTTTACAGCAGGTCAACGTTTACCTATCGAATCGGGTATTGTTTTGCCAGCTTATCGCCTTCCTACCGAAGCAGAATGGGAATATGCTGCCAAAGCTATGATTGGGACTCAATACGAAGATGAAAACCAAACCAATCAGCGTATTTATCCTTGGGACGGCCCTTCTATGCGTTCGTCAAGAGGTAAACAAAAAGGCCAGATGCTTGCCAACTTCAAACGTGGCCGTGGTGACTATGCTGGTATTGCTGGAAAATCTAATGATAAAGCTATTATTACGACAGAAGTATATTTCTATCCACCCAATGACTTTGGGCTTTACCAAATGGCAGGAAACGTAAATGAATGGGTATATGACTTGTATCGTCCATTATCTTATGAAGACATGAACGACTTGAACCCTATTCGTAGAAATGATTTCTTGGATAATGCTAAAAACTACGATAGAAAGAATAACAACTCGATGATTGACAACAAATCACGTGTTTATAAAGGTGGTTCATGGGCTGATGTAGCTTATTGGCTGGCTCCTGGAACACGTCGTTATTTAGACCAAGATTCATCAACAGCAACAATCGGTTTCCGTTGTGCTATGATTAGGGCTGGTACTAACAAATAAGACCTATAAAATTAAAAAAGGGCAAACTTCATTCTCTATGGGGTTTGCCCTTTTTATTTATAGTTCGGCATGTGCCAGTACGATAACAGATATATCTAGGGGCTTGGCCTCAAGTACGGCCAATACGCAGGCCTCTAAGGTGGCTCCTGTAGTAAGGGTATCATCAACAATAACCACTCGTTTTCCCTTGATTTCATGGGGTTGTACTACTTCAAATACATCTTGTACATTTTCAAATCTCTCTATCCTTTTTTTATGGATTTGAGATACCGTAGCATGCTTTCTAATTAACGCTTTTTCGTTTACTTCAATACACAATCCCTGCCCAATACCTTCAGCAATACAAGCCGATTGATTATAGCCTCGTTCCAATAATCGCTTGCGATGCAAAGGCACAGGAATAATAAGGTCAAATTCGTTGCCCAAACCACTGGCTTTAAGGTCTGCTCCATACCAAGCACCTAGCATGGCACCCAATGCCTGATTACCTCCATACTTAATACTGTGCATAATATGCTGCACTATACCGCCTTTGGTGTATTTCAAATAAGCCCATGAATATTTTAGATTTACCCGACCAGCAAACTTATGTACCAGTTTGGGGTAAAATTCTATATGAGAATTGGTTTTGGGAAGCTCAAAACGGCAATGGGTACACAAATGTGTTTCGCCAAAAGATAATGGCTCAGAACAGCCACAACAGGTTATGGGCAAAATCAAATTAAGAAAGGCTTTGAACATCTTTGTAGAATCTATTGTTGGTTAAAAACGCTATGACTTTGCCCGAAACATCAGGCTTTCAGCCGTTTTATTTGTATTTTAGCATTTCGCTGTCTCAAATTTATCATATTTATTCAGAAACAAATTAAGACCATGAGTTTAGTTAAAGATTTTAATGACTATAGAGGAAAAATGAACGAAAAAATTCTTTCCTCTGATAACAAAGTAATCAAAAGAATTTTCAATCTCGATACCAATACTTATGCCGAGGGTGCTTTGTCTGAAAAAACCAAAGAAATGATGGGACTTTCGTGTTCTATGGTTTTGCGTTGCGACGACTGCGTGAAGTATCATCTTGGCAAATGCTACGAATTGGGTGTAACAGATGCCGAAATGCAAGAAATCTTTTCGGTAGCAACCTTGATTGGTGGTACTATCGTTATTCCTCATTTAAGAAGAGCTGTAGAATATTGGGAGGCTCTTCATCAAGAACAATAAATAGCTTTAATATCGTGTTTCATAGGTATTTTAGGCTTTCACACAATGGATTTAGAAATAGAAAACCTCAGTCAAAGTTGGGATATTCTCCTCGACAAACTTGAGCAAATTCTGGGCAAACGTCCTGCCGACCTCAATGCTGTCCTTTTTTTAATTGGTGTTCAGGAACTCGGTAAAGGCCATAGATTTTTTACCAAAGAAGAAAAACAAGACCTTATGCACATTGCTATTTGTAAGGTATTGAGCTTTTCGGGTATTTATGAATTAAAAGGGCTCGATCAAGATGGCTGGCCACATTGGGAGCTTGTACAAAAGCTTCCATTTGTGAATATGCTTGAACAAGAAAAACTTTTGAAAGCTCATGTGATTGAGTATTTTGAGAAAGAAGTATTTTAAAATTGTAATTATTCCAAAATTGTCAGGTACTTGTTAGTTTTGGGGCTACCTAAAACTAACAAGCTTGCCAAGCTCTCTTCAGATAGTGTATTTTATGAAAATAATAACTTATAATGTAAATGGCATTCGCTCGGCTATTACCAAAGGGTTTGTTGATTGGTTAAAAGCAGCTAATCCAGATATGATTTGCTTGCAAGAGGTAAAAGCTGATGAAAATCAAATAGAAAAACAATTGTTTGAAGACCTCGGCTACCATATTTATTGGTACTCGGCAGAGAAAAAAGGGTATTCGGGTGTAGCAGTTCTCACTAAAATAAAGCCTAAACATGTTGAATATGGCTGTGGAATTGAAATTTATGACCGTGAAGGGCGTGTATTACGTACTGATTTTGAAGATTTTTCGTTGATGTCTGTGTATATGCCTTCGGGGTCGAGTGGCCAAGAGCGTCAGGATTTCAAGTTTCAATGGCTCGCTGATTTTCAGCAATATATTGACCAGCTCAAAGTTAATTTTCCAAATTTGATTATTTCGGGCGACTACAATATTTGTCATCAAGCCATCGATATTCATAACCCGAAATCCAATGCCAATAGCTCAGGATTCCTTCCCGAAGAACGAGCATGGATGAGTGGCTTTTTGGAAAGTGGTTTTATTGATACTTTTCGCCATTTTAATCCAGAACCTCATCATTATACCTGGTGGAGCTTTAGGGCAGGGGCAAGGCAAAAAAACTTGGGTTGGCGTATCGACTACCATTGTGCTAGCAAAGCACTTGAGGGTCGTTTGAAAAGAGCTTTAATTTTGCCCGAAGCAAAACACTCTGACCATTGTCCAGCTCTTGTCGAAATAGATTAATCGTTTTTTCAACACCTATTTAGGGTAATTTTTCTTACAAAATACTATCCCTTTACTTTCAATCATTGATTTTGCCAATATTTAGCATGATTTTGGATAAAGCATTGTTATAAAATCCGCAGAAGCGTTTCGAACTATGACAAATTCTCCTATTGCCTCTCTATTAATGCGAATTGAGGAATATAAACGTAAATTTTACCTCAATCGCCTCGTTAAAGGTATTATATTTTCAGCGGCTGTAATTCTGTCCGCTTTTTTGGTTTTTAATACCCTCGAATATTTTGGCCATTTTGGCTCTACCTTCCGAGCATTTTTGTTCTTTGGGTTTATTATGGCTTTTGGCATTTCAATGTTTTTTTGGGTTATAAAGCCTCTAGTTTTTCTTTATGGAGCAAAAAAACCATTGTCTAACGAACAAGCTGCCGAGCAAATAGGAAAGTATTTTCCAGAAGTATCCGATAAATTGCTCAATACCTTGCAGTTGTCGAAGGCACTCAATCAAGAGCAAAACGAACTTCTTGCTGCTTCTATCCAACAAAAATCGCAACAATTAGCCATCATCAAGTTTGCAGATGCTATCAAGATTGACCATAACAAACGATACCTCAAATATTTAGCAATTCCTACATTTTTGATAGTAGGTGTTTTGTTGCTGTATCCTGCTTTCTTTTCAAAAAGTACCGAACGTATTGTCAATTTCAAAAATGAGTATCAAGAAGAAGCCCCTTTTAGCTTTATGCTCGACAACAAATCGCTTCAAGCTTTTAAGAATGAAGACTTTACGATTAAATTAACCCTTCAAGGAAATACCATTCCTGAAAGTGTATATATTCTGCACAAAGACCGTAAACTCAAAATGGAGTCTATCGATAGTCGACATTATTCTTTTACTTTTTCTAAGGTACAAAGCAATATCGATTTTCAATTTGAAGCAGCAGGCTTTAAATCAGGTAATTATGAAGTAGAACTTGTCAACAAACCTAGCCTTGCATTTTTCGACATCAACCTCAATTACCCTAATTATCTCAGCAAACCGTCTGAAAGTCTCCAGAATATCGGAAATATAACCGTTCCTGAGGGTACTCTGATTGAATGGGATTTTAACGTTACCGATACCGATTCTATTCTATTGGTATTTGAAGGAGACAAAAAACGTTATGCCGCTAAAAGAAAATTATTGGGTGGTGGTTTTGACTTTTCATTAAAAGCCAGCAAATCAAGTAATTATCAAGTTATTCTAAAAAACCAATATACTGATGCTAAAGAAGGCATTAGTTTTAATATCAGCGTTATTCCTGATAAATTCCCACAACTCAGCCTTGAACAGTACAAAGACTCGACCCTATATAATTTCATGGTATTGGGCGGGAATATTGCCGACGACTATGGCCTTAGTAAGCTTGCTGTATTTTATAAGGTAATTCGTGATGGTAAGCCTATGACGGCAAATTATGCTTCTTTTGGCTTGCCTGTCAATAAAACCCAAACGATTCAGAGTTTCTATCACCAATGGGCTTTAGATAGCCTTAAATTGGATCCTTCCGACCGTATCGAGTACTTTGTTCAGGTATGGGATAATGATGGCGTAAATGGGCCAAAATCAACCCGCTCACAGGTATTAAACTATGCTGTACCAAGCAAAAAGGATATTAATAAAGAAATCGAAAATACAGTCGATAAAACCGAAGCTCAATTAGACAAAACCTTAGAAAAAGCACAAAAGCTAAGAAAGGAATTAGTAGCCCTGGAAAATAGACTAAAGAATAAAAAAGAACTTGATTTTCAAGATAAAAAATTAGTAGAAGAGCTTGCTAAAAAGAAAGAGGAGCTGATTAATGAAATCAAAAAGTTGCAAGAACAAAACCAAAACCTAACGGACAAACAACAACGCTTCAACGAACAAAAGCCTGAAATGCAACAAAAAATGGAAGCACTTCAGAAAATGATGAATCAGCTGCTCGACCCCGAAGCCCAGAAAATGTATGAGGAACTGAAAAAGATGCTGGAGCAAAACCCTGAAGATAATAAGCTAATAGAGCAGATGGATAAGCTTCGCAACAAAGAGCGTAATATGGAAAAGGAACTTGAACGTATGCAAAACCTTTTCAAAAAACTACAGCTCGACCAAAAAATCGATAAGGCTATCAAGGATTTAGAAAAACAGGCTGAAAAGCAAGAAAATCTTGCTGAGAAAAATCAGGAACTTGATAAAAAATCAGATAATAGCCCTGAAAAAAAAGAACAAAATGATGCCTTGAAAAAAGAGCAAGACAAACTTAGCAAGGAATTTAACGATACTAAAAAAGACCTCAAAGACGCAGAAGAGCTTAATAAAGAGATTAAAAATGCTGACCCGCTCGATATGAATAAGGAGCAACAAGAGGATATTTCACAAGATCAAAAGGATTCTGAGCAAAAAATGGATAAAGGCGATAATAAGGCCGCTGCCGAAAAACAAAAGAAAGCTGCTAAAAAAATGAAAAGCCTTGCCCAAAAATTGCAGGAAATGAAGCAGCAAAGCGAAATGAAGGAGAATGAGGAAAATATAGAACAGCTTCGTGAAATACTCGAAAATTTGGTAAAACTTTCGTTCGACCAAGAAAACCTTATGAAGGATTTTAGAGGAATATCGCCTTCAGACCCTCGCTTTATTAAATTATCTCAAGAACAAATCAAGCTTCAAGACGATGCCAAAGTCATTGAAGATAGTTTATACACTTTGTCAAAACGTGTATTACAAATAGAAACTTTTGTTACTCGCGAAATGGGTAATATGAAGACCTATATGAACGAGGCCGTCAAGCTCATTAAAGAACGTAAAATGTCTATGACCAATGCTAAGCAACAATTTGCCATGACCTCAATGAATAACCTTGCTTTGTTGTTATCGGATGTTCAAAAGCAAATGCAACAAAATCAGCAAATGATGATGACTGGCTCGGGCAAAGGAAAAAGTAAAAGCAAAGGTCAGCAAAAGGGGATGGGCGAAAGTCAGAAGAATCTTAATCAACAAATGCAACAAACCATGCAGAAAGGAAGCCAAGGAAAGGGAGGTATATCGGAAGAATTGGCTAAAATGGCACGTGAACAGGCACAAATTAGGAAGATGCTCCAACAAATGATGGATAATGCCAAAGGTACAGAACAAGGTAAAAAACTAGGTGATGAGGTAAAAGACCTTATCAAGAAAATGGAAGAAACAGAAACAGACCTTGTAAATAAACGCTTGAACCCCGAACTAATCAAACGTCAGCACGAACTATTGACTCGTTTGTTGGAATCGGAAAAAGCATTAAAAGAACAGGAAGAAGACCAAAAAAGAAAGTCTGAAACTGCCAAAAACTATGAACGCCGTGTGCCTCCTCAATTTCAGCAGTATGTAAAAGACAAACAAAAACAAACTGAATTACTCAAAACGGTTCCTCCAAATCTGAACCCTTATTACAAACAACAAGTGGATTCCTATTTCAAGAAGATTCAATAATAAACATGAATCATTCCAAATTATAGGTAATATTAAAAGAGACCACCTATTGGTATTTGTTGAGATTCATAAGGCTATCAAGTAAACTTTGAAGAGGTTTATTATTTGCTCAAATAAGAAAGATTGAGCTACTATTCATGAAAAAGGCGGTCGAAATTAGTTTTTCGACCGCCTTTTTCATATTAAATGTCAAAATGAAACATCTTTAGCCACAAAGCATTGTATCTTACTAGAGAAAACTCTATTCAATAACAATCACTATTTATGTTTATTCTATTACCTTAATTTCAACTCTTCTATTGATAGCTCTTTCTTCTTCTGTTCCAAATTTTTTGATAGGTCGACTTCCTCCATAGCCCATTACTTGTAGCCTAGATTTATCGATTCCCTGCAATATTAGGTAATCTTTACAGGCATTGACTCGTTCTAAAGATAATAAAACATTATCCTCTGGATTTCCCGAAATATCGGTATGTCCTTCTAAAACAATTTTTATCTGTTTATTTTTCTGTAAAATAGCAACCAATTCATCTAGCTCATCATAAGAACCCGTCAGAATTTTGGATTCGCCTTGTTTAAACAGAATTCTATCTAGTCGAATATTTTCTTTTTTGGCAATAGCTTCTAAAATAAGTTTCTCTTTTTTCTCATTAATCACTATATATGGAGAACGCCTCTCATAACTTTCACAACCTGCTATATCCGTTAATATTCCATATTTGAGCGTATCAAGTTGAATATGCTTTAATCGATTATCATTTATTTGCACAATTCCGTCTCTTGTCGCAAATATCGAGACAGCTTCATCTTTGGTATTTCGGTATTCGTACCAATCATTGCATACTATGTTATTGAATTGATTATTCCATTTTTTTTGTTCAGTCAATACCAAGCTAGGATACTGCGATATTCTATAGCTACTATTTTTTTTGTTTTCCTTTATCATAATTTCATCTCTTTCATTGATATAAAAGTTACATCCATCATAACAAGTCATTCTTTCACCGCCCTTAATTTTATCTTTCGACCCCCAAATCACATCAACTTCTTTTTTTCGCAAATCGATTCTTACCATTGTTCGCATAGTTGTTGTGCCAAAATACAGCTTTCCTTTAGTGTCAGTCCCTGCCGAAATCCAGCCACCATCATCATGGGCTGGCAATACCCATTTGGTAAATTTTCCATTCTTTGCTATCGAATTATATTCATAAACTATCTGTTCTGTACTTTTATCGGCTTGAACAGCAAAGATTTTATTATTTAGACTTTTGGCAATAGCATTGCAGCGAAAGGGTAGGAGAGCCTCTATTACTAAATGCTCTACCAAATTGTCGTGTGTCCCCAAATTAATGATAGCCCCTCTTTGCGATACAGCATACAGTACTTTGTCACAATTATTGGGCAATCCAGTGTCGTAGTACTTATCGTCTCTTCTTAGGTTATCTTTTTGGGCAATGGTTAGCATTAATGGGCATAATTGAAAAAGAGTAATTAGTGTAAAGTGGTTAAATATTTTCATTTTAAAATAGGGTTAATTTCCAATTCTAATTTACAAATTATTGTTATAATTGTTTGATTTTCACTACCTCGAATTTATATCGTATCTTTGTAATTATTTTTCATGCTACATTTCAATCTTAGGGATTTTTGAAAGAGAAAGATTGAAGTTTGCCTCTCGACTCATACATTTATCTCAAAACAGATATTATATATTATGATTACATTTTTTAATGAAGACGTAGATTTTACGCTTCAACAAAAGCTGAAGACAAAATCGTGGTTAAAAAAAGTTGCTGAAAGTGAAGGCTTTAAGATGGGTAATCTCAACTATATCTTTTGCTCAGACAACTATCTTCACCAGATTAATGTTGAGTATTTAGATCACGATACTCTTACAGATATTATTACTTTCGATAACTCAGAGGACGAAACGGTTATTGAAGGCGATATATTTATTAGTGTAGAAAGAGTCGAAGATAACGCCAAAGAGCTTGGTACTGGCTTTGCCAATGAGATACTCAGGGTATTGGTACATGGTGTACTTCACCTTTGTGGATACGACGACCACTCGGACGAAGATGAGCTTGGAATGCGTGAGAAAGAAAATTTTTATTTACAACAATTTAGCTAATCAATAACCTTTCGTGAAAACACAAAAAGTCTCCACGTGGAACATTTCATAAATTTCACGAGTAGATAGTATAATAAAGCAAAATATATCCTCAAAACAAAAATATTCTAAATTATCAATTAGCAATACCAATAATATAGCTTGAGGTAATTTCATACAAATATAGTGTCACAACAAAGTAGAAAATAATAAACAATCATGTATAATAACTATGATGTAATAGTGGTAGGTGCAGGGCATGCAGGATGCGAAGCCGCTCATGCAGCCGCAACAATGGGTTCAAAAGTATTGTTGATTACAATGAATATGAACACCATTGCACAGATGTCATGTAATCCTGCAATGGGTGGTGTTGCCAAAGGACAAATCGTAAGAGAGGTAGATGCACTAGGTGGTATGTCGGGAATTATCTCTGACAAAACCATGATTCAGTTCAGAATGCTAAACCGCTCAAAAGGGCCAGCTATGTGGTCTCCTCGGTGCCAGTCGGACCGCATGAGGTTTGCTGAAGAATGGCGTTTGGCATTAGAACAAAACCTTAATGTTGATTTCTGGCAAGAAATGGTTTCGGGATTATTGGTGGAAAATAATCAGGTTATAGGAATAAAAACACAATTAGGGATAGAATTCCGAGCAAAATCGGTTGTTCTTACCAATGGTACATTTCTCAATGGCTTAATACATATTGGTGAAAAGAATTTTGGCGGCGGCCGCACAGCGGAAGGAAAAGCCACTGGTATTACCGAACAACTTGTAGAGTTGGGCTTTGAAGCTGGCAGAATGAAAACAGGTACTCCTCCACGAGTAGACGGCCGAAGCCTCGACTATTCAAAAATGGAAGAACAAAAAGGCGACGAAAATCCTGCTAAATTCTCCTATTTAGATACAAAACCCTTAAATGAGCAAAGAAGCTGTTGGATTACCTATACCAACCAAGAAGTGCATGATGTGTTAAAAACAGGTTTCGACAAATCACCAATGTTTGCAGGACGAATAAAAGGCCTTGGCCCAAGATACTGCCCATCGGTAGAAGATAAAATTAATCGATTTGCAGAAAAAGAAAGACATCAGATTTTTGTAGAACCTGAAGGATGGAATACAGTAGAAGTATATGTTAATGGATTCTCTACGTCTTTGCCTGAAGATGTACAGTATGCTGCTTTGAAAAAAATTCCAGGTTTTGAAAACGTAAGAATGTTTAGACCAGGCTATGCAATTGAATACGATTATTTCCCTCCAACCCAGTTAAAACAAACTTTAGAGACAAAATTAATCAAGAATCTTTTCTTTGCAGGCCAAATCAACGGAACTACAGGTTATGAGGAAGCTGCTTGTCAGGGATTAATGGCTGGAATAAATGCTCATCAAAGAGCTCAAGACAAAGAAGATTTTGTTTTGTCTCGTTCTGAAGCTTACATTGGCGTACTTATCGACGACCTTATCAACAAAGGTACAGAAGAGCCATACCGTATGTTTACTTCAAGAGCCGAGTACAGAACGCTCCTTCGCCAAGACAATGCCGATATTCGTCTAACAGAAAAAGGATATACTATAGGATTAGCTTCGGACGAAAGATTACAAAAGGTAAAAAACAAAAAAGAAAAAACAGCTCAACTTGTCAATGAGCTAAAATTCAAAAAAGTAAAACCCGACGATGTCAATGACCAACTAGAAGCTCTAGGAACAGCTCGATTGAAAGAAGGTACTACTTTATTGAATTTATTAAGAAGACCCAATGTCAATCTTGAAAATATCAAAAGTCTAAGCCAAGATATTACTACCTTCTTAGAACAATTTGATAGTGAAATATTGGAACAGGCCGAAATCAATGTTAAATACGAAAGCTATATAGAAAAGGAACAACAGATGGTCGATAAACTTCAAAAATTAGAAGACCTATCTATTCCTCAAGATTTTGATTATGGAAAACTTTCTGCAATTTCAATTGAAGGACGACAAAAACTAAGCAAAATCAGACCCGCTACTATCGGACAAGCTTCTCGTATCAGTGGTGTATCGGCATCAGACATATCAGTTTTAATGGTATTCATGGGACGATAACCCTTGCTTTATAGAAAAGACCTGTAAGTTTTATTTTCACTTACAGGTCTTTTTCTTTTAGTATATTTGCCAAAACATCAAAAAAGTAAATTGAAAAACAATGCTGGAATATATAGAAGAATGTCCTGTTTGTAAAAATACAACAACAACCCATTTCATTACTTGTAAAGACCATACCGTTAGTCACGAAGCTTTTAATATTGTTGCGTGTACTGCCTGTGGTTTTAAATTTACCAATCCAAGACCCAATGCTACCGAAATAGGTAAGTACTATCAGTCCGAAGCCTATATTTCACATAGCAATACATCCAAAGGAATTGTCGCAAAAATTTATCATCAAGTTCGTAAAATTACGCTACTCGATAAAGTGAAGCTTATCAATAGCCTTTATCATACTAAAGGAAAACTTTTGGATGTGGGTTGTGGAACTGGCATGTTTTTGAATACGGCCAAAGAAGATGGCTGGCAAGTAAATGGTATCGAACCCAGCGACGATGCCCGTAAACTAGCCGAAGAAATCACTCATACCTCAATAGCCTCTGAAGTACTCACGGCTTTCACCAACCAAAAATTCAATATCATAACAATGTGGCACGTGCTAGAACACGTACATTTATTAAACGAAACTATCGACTGGCTTTTCAATAAAATAGAAAACGACGGAAAAGTTATTATTGCAGTACCCAACTACCAATCTTATGACGCTTCGGTTTATCAAGAAAGTTGGGCGGCATACGATGTACCTCGACATTTATACCATTTCTCAAAAGATACCATCAAGCAGCTATTTGAAGCACATGGCTTTGAGCTGGTCAAGCATCTTCCTATGAAATTTGACTCATTTTATGTAAGTATGCTTTCGAGTAAATACCAAACAGGAAAAACAAACTACATAGGAGCTTTTCTCAACGGACTCAAGTCGAATGGGGTAGGAGAGAAGAACGATAACAACTATTCGAGTATCATTTACATATTCGAGAAAAAGAAAAGTTAATTAGTGTTAATTCAGAAATAGATAGATGGCTTCCTAAAAATAAATGCTAAATTTGACTTATCAACAGAATTATCAACAACCCTCGATGAATAATTATCATCGAGGGTTTATTTTTGTGGATAAAAAATATCATATATCGTTCATTTTAAAACAATACTCACGATAAACCAAAAGTTATACACATTAACACCGTTTATCAACAAAGTTTTCAACATATACACATGAAAGCAATTAACATAGTCTTGATAACTTTTCTCGGATTCATAATAACAGAAATGTTATTTAGTTGTGCACAGGTAGTAGCACCTACAGGCGGTAAAAAAGATACACTGTCTCCTAAATTGGTTAAAAGCTTTCCCGAAAATCAAACCAAGAATTTCAAAGGCAAAATCATTGAACTACAATTTGACGAATACATCAATGTCGACAATATCCAACAACAATTGTTGATAACTCCTGCAATCGAGGGGTTCTATAATTCCAAAAATCTTCCCAAAGGTGTTAGATTAACTTTTGAAGAGCCCTTCAAAGATAGTACTACCTATAGTCTTAATTTCAGAGAAGCTTTTAAAGATATTACCGAACGAAATCCCGCCAAAAATATCAGAATCGTTTTTAGTACTGGCTCAACGATTGATTCTTTGAAAATAGAGGGAAATGTAAAAGACCTTATCGAAAACAAAGGTGTACTAGATGCTACTGTGGGGCTTTATAAATACTCCGACACGCTGCGACCAGCCAAAATAAAACCTTACTATTTTACCAAAACCGACAGTAGTGGCAATTTTAAAATAGAAAATATTGCTACTGGAAAATATAGAGTATATGCCATTACCGATGTGAATAACAACCTATTATATGAGGAAACAAAAGAAAAAATCGGTATTATCAAAGACACAATTCTACTTACCAAAAATTTAAGTAACCTCAATATCAACTTAGCCAAAGTGGATAACTCACCCGTTAAGATTCTAAAAACTCGTGCAACTTCTTCGTACTATTATATAGATTTCAATAGAGGGATAAAAAAAGCAAAGATTCAATTTGCTCAACCATCCGACAGCCTGACTTATCAACAAAACGAGGCGAATCAGTTAAGAATATTTAATACTAGAAACTTATCCACAGATACCACCAAAGTCAATTTAATTGTAATCGATTCACTTGATAGAAGCTTTGAATTCAGTCAAAAAATCAAATTCAAGATAAAAGCTAAAAAAGAAGAAAGTATCAAAGATGATTTCAAATACGACATTTATCCACAAAATGGAAAAGATGTGGATTTAAAAGAGATTGGCTATAAAATCACTTTTAGTAAACCCATCAAAACATTCGACTTCTCAAAAATCGAAATACTGAACGATACCCTCAAAAAAGTAGAACTGAAAGAAAGTTATCTACAATGGAATGACGAAAAAACAGAATTGAAATTCAAAATAGATAATGCCCCCAAAGCCAAAGAGGTAGTCAAAATTACAATTCCAACCAATAGTTTTATCTCTGTGGAAAACGATACCAATAAAGTGATTAAACAAATTAACCCTATCAGAGATCCCGAAAATTATGGCCTTATTGAGGGTAAAGTGACTAATCCACACAATAAAAGCTTTATTGTACAGCTTCTCAACGAGAAAAAAGAAGTAGAACGACAAGTTATCCACAATAACACCAGTAGTTATACCTTCGATTTTGTCAAGCCTGGTATATATATGATACGATTAATCGTTGATGATAACAAAAATCAAAGATGGGATGCTGGAAATGTGGATAAAAACATACTTCCCGAAGATATTATGTACATAAAAGACAAGATTAAGCTCAAACAGAACTTTGAATTGTCGGGTTTTGACTTCCAAATCGGTGAAAAGTAGTATTGCTGTGGATAACTCCCCAAAACACGTGAATGAATAGGGAAAAAGTGTGGATAAGTACCCCAAAAATAGGTACAAAAATTGTGGATAGAATTTAAGACATTGTGGAAACAATATTCTAGCTTTAATCAACGTGCATAACTATACAAGTTATACAGTACATTGCCCACAATTATCCCCGAAATAAGCACACATCAAAAATAGGCTATTTATCCACACACTAAGGATGTGGATAACTATCTATTAATGTTAATTAATTAATAATCAAATATTTAATAGTTAATAAATACCTATTTTAATGTGTATAAAAATATACTTATGAACATTTGAACGTGAAAAAAAATTTCCACGAAAGTAATCCACAAATCCACAGCATAATAAGAATAGTAGATTTCTTTTCTTTTAAAAAATTTAAAAAATAAATATTATTAAATTAATGTTGTGTTGAAAAGTCAAAGTTGGAAAAGAAAGATTCGAGAATCCTAAAATTGAGATATATGAATATGAAGCATCTAAAATTGGTATCGTTAAGAATATTGTTGTTGGTAACTTGTCTGGTTGGAGTCACTTTGAAAACTTTAGCTCAAGATGCTGAACTGGGTTTAGAATATGTCAAAGCTGGAGAATATGAAAAGGCAAAAGCTATTTTTCAAAAATTGGCAAAAAATAAAGAATCTGCACAAAGTATCCACAAAGCCTATTTACAAACCTTGGTGAAGCTTAAAGATTTTTCGGAAGCAGAAAAGTTCTTGAAAAAGCAAATCAAATGGTCTGAAAATAATCCAATTTATATCATTGATTATGCTCAGCTATTAACGTTTATTGAGAAGAAAGACGAAGCTCAAAAACAATTTAATATGGCTTTTGAAAAAGCCAAGATAGATGATGCCTTAACGATGCAGTTGGTTAGTGAACTCACAAACCAAAGCCAATACGATTTAGCTATACAATTGATAGAGCAAAATAGAGCATACTTCAAGGATAAGAGCAAGTTTGCCCTCCAAGTAGGGAGGTTGTACAGAATGCTTGGTAAACCTCAAGAAATGCTTGAGGAATACCTAAATTTTGGACATCCTATCGAAAACCG